>Ga0247837_1001103_pt1 | contig 57658 bp, 34 predicted proteins | sample LaCtaG_2_FD_187115 | JGI IMG/M metagenome (GOLD analysis project Ga0247837, IMG submission 187115) | Freshwater microbial communities from meromictic Lake La Cruz, Castile-La Mancha, Spain - LaCruzMarch2015_14.5m | ecosystem: Environmental > Aquatic > Freshwater > Lake | place: Spain: Castile-La... | reverse complement strand
CGGTAAACTTCCCTCAGTGGCGGCAGAACAATCCAGCCCCGCTCTTCCATCTTGAGCAGAAAGCTGCGGGCGGCCAAATCTTTGGCTCGTCCGCTTCCATCACGCCAATCCCAGAGCACGCACAACTCACCGGCCAACCTGCGTCGACTCCAGTGGGAATGCTCGGCGATCCAGCCGCTGAGCCAGCGCACTTTTTCCTCACCCACTTCACGTCCCTGAACTTTGATCGGCCATTGCATGGCCCCTCTTTGCTCTCAAATCGGATTGTAGCCCAGCTTTTTTTGCAACTATCGGAGATGCGCCCGATGACAAGGATCAACGTGGAGAGGAAGAAATGCGTTCTGAGTTAGGAGCCCCGCCTGACATCCAGCGATGTGCGATTGTTGGCAGACTGCTCGCAATACCTTCCAGAAGTTCAAAGCTCCGCCCGACTTGTTCTTCTTCCGTTCTCCTGTCCCTCCTGCAAATCCTGTCCTCCTGTCAAAATCTTGAAGAAACATCCTTTTTTAGACAGGATTTACAGGAGGAACAGGAAAGAAGTGACGGAGAAAGAAGCTTTACTGAATTGGGGATTGGAAATCGGGCTCAAGTTCAGACCCAAAACTCCAAGTCTCCACCCCCTTCCTGTTTCTCTTGCAAGTCCTGTCGCCCTGTCTAAAAAATCCGCTTTCGAGTTTAGTCGTTGACTTGAAGGCGGAAAAAAAGGCGGTGAACAGAGTCCGCAGAGGGGCCTTCGAGGGTGGCCCGAGCGTCGATGGTCTTGGGGGAGTCTCCGTGGGGAGTCTCCGTGGAGAACTCCCAGGTGATCGCCATCCCGTCACTGGTGACGCCCGGTCGGTGCCAGCGAAGGAGATCGATGGACCAAAGGATTTCAAAGGAGGTGTCTGTGGCGTCTCTGGCTCGCGGGAAGCGGAGAAGAGCGGATCGGTTCGCCACGGTGGCAAGGGCCAGCAAAGGTGTGCTCTGGGGAGTGGAGGGGTCGGATCCCGCAAAATATTCCACAAGGTTTGGTCGGCCATCGTGGTCCGCATCCTGCGCTGGATTGCGCAGCGCCGGGTCGGCTATCCGCTGGAAAAGCCAGTGCTGAAGCGGTCGATCGGCGATCATGGCCTCGGCGGAAGTGGGCGGAATGGAGACAAAAGCGCTTGAGGAGGAGGTTGCCAAGCGGAGTGATTCGAGACCCTCGGCGAGCGTGTCGGGCAATGAAGTCAGATCGATGGGCAGGGTGGCATTTCCGGCGGGGATCGTAACGGTGGGTGGCAGTCCAGAGTAGTCGAGGCCCGGAGTGGCGCTTCCGTTCGCTGAAAGCGGCACGTGCAGGGGTTCGGCCAGAGAACCGCTGCGGTGTAAGGTGAAGCACAGACTTCGGTCGGGACCGAGTTCCCCGGCGGAGGCATCGGTGGCCACAATCCACACGAGGGGAGGGGCGGGAGGAATGAAGGAAACCGCCAATTTCGGACGCTGGGAGGCGGTGCCCCACTCGGAGGAGAAAAACTCTACTCCGTCCGTGCCAGCTGGAAATGGCAGCAGGGCGACGCCGTGGTTGGGGGCCCCATTTGCCCACGCTTGGACGGCGGAGGTAAGATCGATGGACTTCGAGCCCGTGGTCACTGCGGCGGTGGTGGCGTTGGCTCCCAAGGTGCCGAGGGGTTGCGAATCGGCATCCGATCCATCGGCCTGAATGCCATTCCCGAGAGAATCCCAAGTGCTTTCAGCCGCCCATGGGGTAAGCAGGCGGTGGATGCGGAAGCCGCTGCCGGAGTTAAAAACTTGAAGTGAAAGGCTGGCAGACTCGATGCGGCTGCCAAGGGGGATTTTCCCGGGTTCGGAGCCGACAATCTGGTCGAAGCGAACGAGCACCTGGCTCGGCTTACCGGAATCATCGGCGTCCACAGGTAGGTTGGTGGCACTATCCAAGCGAGCGACCGGGGCCGCTCCACGCAAGGTGGTATCAACCGTTCCGGAGTAGCCGCCGACGCCCTTTTGAAAGGAGGTGTTGGCCGGGGTGCGCACAAAAAACCCAACCGGACTCGAGGTGGTGGTGGCTCCTTGGAAATCTGTGGCGGTGGCCGTCACCGAGTAAACGCCTCCGCTCGGCGGCGTCCAGAGGATCTGGTAAGGCGGCGAGGTATCCCGACCGAGAAGCGTGGTGCCGGATTGAAAGGCCACGTCGACGATCGATCCATCGGCATCCGAGGCCTCGGCTTCCATCGTGGCTTGGCCGAGCAGCAGTCCATCTCCCGCAACCGGCGAGGTGATGCGAACAGCGGGTGAAAGGTTGGGAACAATGGCGATGCGGACGAGGGCCGAGGGTGTTGACTGGCCCTCATTGTCAGTGGCCTGGGCGGAAAGAGTGTAGTTCCCAGGTGGCACGTCGCTCCACGTGGCCTGAAATGGCGGAGTCGAGTCACTGGCGATGAGGGTTGTGCCATGGAAAAAATCGACGCGTGCTACAGACCCGTCGGGGTCCGAAGCGGAGGCAGTCAGAGGAATGGTGCCTTGGGAAAGGGTCTGGCCATTGGAGGGATAAGTGAGGGAGATGAGAGGCGGGTCGGGAATAGCATTGCGGACTGTGATACGATTGGTGGCGGAAGCGGTGCGGGCTCCATAGTTATCCACTGCCGTGGCGACCAGCAAGTGAGGGCCGATCGGAGGGGACCATTCCAGGGAGAACGGGGCCGACGTGGCTGAACCGATGAGTTGGCCGTTGGATTGAAATTCCACGCGAACCACGGTTCCGTCGGAGTCCGAGGCATCGGCTGTGAGGTCCACACGAGCCGGGAATTCCCAGGTCGAGCCGTCGACAGGCGCCGTGGAAAGAATGACAGGTGGAGGGTTAACGACCGTGACGGTGGCAGTGGAGGGCAAAGATCGGGAGCCGTGGTTGTCGATCGCCATGGCGGAGAAGGTGCGTGTGCCTGGGGCGGAAGAATGTGTGAGGGTGAACGGAGGAATCGCATCGTGGGCCAGCAGAATCTGGCCTTCGTAAAATTCCACAGCTGCCACCGAACCATCGGCGTCGGTTGCATTCGCCGAAAAAACCACGTGTGCTGGAAGTGTGACCGAAGAGCCATCGGCGGGTGAGGCGAGGGCAAGGACGGGCGACTGGTTGGAGACGCGAATCGATACCGGGATGGAGGTGGTGGAAAGCCCCTCGTCATCCACAGCCGTGGCTGTGAGGGTGTGATTGCCCGGCGGGGCTTGCCACGTGGCGGTGAAGGGGGCTGTGGTGTCCTCGGAAAGGAAGGTGCCCCCTGCGGCAAAAAATACTTTGGCCACCGATCCGTCGGCATCCGAAGCACTGGCAGTGATTGCAACGACGGAGGGAAGCGGAATAGTCGATCCCTCGGTGGGGGCGGAAATGGAAACCGAGGGCGGCTGGTTGGGGTCTGGAAGGATTTCAAAAAACACTGCCGTTGGAACGCCCCAGTGGCCGGCGGAGTCTTGGGCCTCCACATACGCGGTGTGGCGTCCGACGGGCAGACCCGCTGTCGGGAGGAAACCGGAGAACGAACGAACGGGAGAAGCCGATCCCGTGGGGCTCAGGGGAAGGGTGGCAGGTGCGGACCATGAAGGAGCATTGATCGACGCGCGAATGGCGTTGATATTTTGGGCCGGCTCGCCGCCTCCGAGATCGAAGGAGCGGGTATCATCGGCTGTGCCCGAAAGCTGGAGCGGGGCGCCTTGGTAAACCGGAGATGAACCCGCTGCAAGGTTGGTAACCTCCGGGCCGAAGGGAGTCTGGTAGGGGCGGCGGGCGGCTTTGAATGCGTAACGGAGTGCCCCGAGATTGTTCGGCAGAATCGTATTTTGAAAATTCGAGCAGGGCTCAAAAAACGAGCGGCCCAGTTCGAAGGTGTAAGCGGCGACGCCGAGTGTTCCGTAAAGCCAGTCGTCGGTGGTCCCGCTGGTCGGGTAGAGCCCGATCGATTGAGTGACATCATAGCGATTGAAGTAGCCGAACTTGCGGCCTAGGGTGCGGAGTCCAGCCTCGTTGGGTGCGGGCGAGGAGGTGCCGCCCCACGGGTAAAGGACGAGTTCGCTGTAGCTATGAAGCGAGATCATGAGGCCCGTGGCGTCCAAGGGGGCGGGGTCGGAATCGGCGGGACCACGCTGGTCTGTAAAAATCGAGCGCATGTAGGCCTCGATGGCTTTGGTCTCTGGTTCGGAGCCTGCCGACGGCCCGCGGTAAGTTTCGTCGCAGGGATTCGTGCTGGAGCCGCCCGTGCCCCACTTGAATGTATGGTTGCGATTGAGATCGACACCCGGCACGGAAGAGCAACCGACATCGGTGTTGGTATTTTTTCTCCACAAGCGACCGCTCTCGGCAAAAAGGCGCCCGTCGGGATTGAGAACGGGAATGACGTGGAGTTCGGCATGGTCGAGGAGCCAAGTGGCGTCGGGGTTGGTGTTGTAGCTGGAGAAAATCTCCTCGGCGAAGCGGAGGGCGAGTTCGGCGGTGGCGTATTCCCGAGCATGAATGGCTCCCAAGAGCAAAAAACGGAACTTGGGTTGGGAGTTGGTGTGGTTGCCGAGGATCAGGAGTTGGATGTCATGGCCGGGGGGCCCGCCTGCCTTGGTTTTGTCCCAACTTGGGCCGAGGGTGGATACGCGGGCGATGGCCGGGTTGGAAGCTGCCATGGCCGCCATGGCGGCGTTGGTCTCCGGAACAGTGCGGTAGCAAGAAGAGCCTGGAATGCCAAGGAGGGCAAACTCGCGGACCTCAGCTGTGAGATCGGCGTCAAGAACCGGAACAAGTCCAAGGGAGCGGACAAAATCCGCTTGGTCTGGCCGCAGCAAAGCAACCACCGCGCCGCGCGAGTGGTCCACTTCCCAAATGTCAAGCCGCTCGGCAAGAAAAGCCAAGGTCGCCGCATCGCGGTAGGCGATAGAAGCCACAAATGAATCCTCTGGGGCAGCCATGACATGGCATTGCCAGAGGGGCGTTAAAAGTAGCACGAGCGCAACCAAAAACGGCCCGGGGCCAGCGACACGGTCGGCAGTCTGGAGACTGAACATGGAAACGAGCGTGCGGGTTAGGGCGCTTCCGACTCGATCGTGAAGTCCTCGATGGCGAAGTGGTCGAGCCCGGTGCCACTATGAGCGGACTGGCGAACGCGGAGGCGCGTGGCAGGGGAGCGCAGCTCCGTTGGGAGCCTCGTCTCAGTGGCAAGCCAAGTCTTGGACAACCATGGACCGCCGATCACCACAAAGGAACTGCCGTCAGCTGAGGCTTCGAGAAGAACTTCTTCGCCGAACTCAGGGCTGTCCCACAGTGGCGCATTGTTGCCAGTGGCGATCAAGACACGGATTCGGGCCCCGCTGCGGGTGTCAAGCGGACGAGTCGTGGCATGGCGCAGGCCCGTGCCGTCAAAGTGAAGGCTTTTGCCTGTGGAACCGGGACCAGCAGCTTGAGCGCGCGTGTTGGCAGCCACGCGGCCCCCGAATTGTTCCCAGAGTGTCGGCGAATGAGAGGGGTCAAAGCCATCGAAAAAGCCCAACGGATCGATTCCGGTGCCGCGCAAGACGATGTCGAAAGGATTTTCGTTTGAATCGTTGTTGGCAATTCGTAGGGAGGCGAAGCGAGAGCCGAATCCCAGAGGTGCAAAGCGGACTTGCAGCGTGGCAAAAGATTCAGGTGGTATGCGCTGGACTGAAGGCTCGCCCGGTTGGAAGTCGCCCGTGTGGAGGCCGGCCAGACTGATTCCTCCCAAATCGAGGTCCGTGAGACCGAGGTTGCGGATGGTGAAAGTGCGGAGGCTCTCACCGCCGGGGCTGGCACCTTCAAAAACAACTGCCGAGACACCATCAACCAGATTGGTGCCGGCGGGTTGTTCAACGGCAATCTCCGGGGCAAGGGCGGCATTTGAGCCGATGCGCACGTTGTCGATGGCGAAGTGGTCGAGACCACGGCCTGAGTGGTTGGCTTGGCGGAAGCGAAGGCGCACTCCATAACCTTCGGCCGCTGACGGAAGGTCCACTTCAAAGGATTTCCAAGTGTCTGAAGTGAACGGGCCTCCAATCGTCTCAAACGTGGTGCCATCAAGTGAGTAATCCACAAAAATCTCTTCGTTGTCGTCTACAATTTCCCAAATGCCGGATTTCCCGTTGGCCGTTGCGAAGGTGAACGAAATTTTCCCGCCACCGCGAAGATCGAGCGGAAGAGTGGTCGCATAGCGCGCCCCGGAGCCACCGAACCAGAGGCTATTGCCGGTGGAGCCGGGACCTGCAACTTGGCCGTTGCGGTTGGCTCGTGGCTGGCCGGAAAGTTTTTCCCAGAGGGAAGGTTCCGGAGCCGGATCAAAGTCTTCCGAAAAGGTGGAAAGCATCGGCTTGATCGAGATACGCAGTGGCGCGGTGGATGTCGCTGCCCGGTTTGTTGCAGAGACGGTCGCCATGGTGGTGCCAGCTTCCTCGACCTTGCCTGAGAGGAGCCCTGTGGTGGAGTTGAGGGTCAGGCCGGCAGGCAGTCCGCTGGCGGCGTAGGACTCGACCGCCGGGGAAGCAGAGAGGAGGAAAGTGATTTCTTGCTTCGCGTAGGCTTCGATCGCTCCCAGATTGGCAAACGAAGGTGGGGGAAGAACAAGAAAGGTGGCTCCAGCCGAACCGGCGTATTCATTCGCTGATCCCGACCCTCCGAACTGGCTGGCTCCCTCGTGCGTGAAAAACCAGCGACCAGATGGAATGTCGATGGTCCAATTTGCCAAATCGCCGAGATTCGAGAAGGTGGCCACTGTTGAGGTGGCTCCCGAAGGAATCGTGGAGCGTGCGATGAGGTTGGCCCCGGCCGCTCGATAGGCAATGTGAAGAGCGTTGTCAAAGTATTCAGCCACACCGTGAACAGCCCAGGATTCTGAGGGTTGCCACGCCGGGCGAGTCATTGTTCCGAGATCGATCACGATTCCCGAAGGAATGCGGATGTCGAAGGCGCGTGTGCCATTGTGGAGAACGGCGCGTCCGTTGCCACTAAAAAGGCCCGAGTTGTTGGCCAGCGGAAGGCTTGAGGTGAGGGCAATCGGTGAGCCGGCGGCCAAGCCGGTGGCGGGATCGATTTCCAAAAGCTGGTTGGCGGAGGTGCCGCCCTCGGAGAATGGAATGCCGTTCTGAGCGAGGGTATAGAATTTTCCTGTGGCAAGATCGGTGAGAAGCCCATCGATGCGGCGTCCGAAGGCCGTGCTATTGGCCAGCGGCGAGGATTGAAGGCGGGTAGCAGACGTGTCACCGTTTACGAGAAGGGTTCCATTTCCTGCGGCGATGCCACAACGGTCATCGCCAGTCTGGGCCGTGATATCTACGAGGGCAGAGCTTGCGGCGGAGAGGCTGGTAACTCGCAGTTCACGATCCGGTGGCACGATCAAGCCACTGCCGGTAAGAAGGATGTCGAAGGGGCTCTCATCTGCATCATTGCTCAAAATGCGAAGGGTAGCACCCCGGATTCCCTCGGCGGCCGGCACGAATTTGATGGCAAAGGTTGTATTGCCTCCCGGGACAAGCGGGGCCGAAGGTTGGGAAACCACGAAAAATTCGCCTTGCGCGTTGTTGTCGATGGAGAGGCGGAGCCCGGTCAGGCGTGAAGCACCCGTATTGCGGATGGTAAAGGTGCGCAGGGACTCACGGGTATTTAAAGTGGTTCCGAAATCTACCGACGAACCGCCATCGGACAACTCGCTGCCGGCGGGTTGTTGGACCGAGATTTCTGGAGCGGTTGATCCTGAGGCGATTTGTAGGAGAATCGAGCCAGTGGCATCGGAGGCGCCATCTACGGCAATCGTATACGTGGTGCCGACGGTGCAATTGAATGAAACCAGACTCTGCGGTCCGGCAAAATCGTCATTCGATGCAATGGTTTGGAGGGAGTTTACATTGGAACCAGTGTAAATGGCTAAAGCGGTGTCGAAGTCGCTGCCAAGAGTGTCAATCACCGCGACACCGGTGGCCGGAGCTGTCCAAGCCCACCAAACCGAATGGGCCGGCGCGGAAGTCGGGGTGTGTTGCGGTTCGCCTGACTCGCCCGTGGCACCGGTATTTGTGCCGTTGGCACTAGCCGATGCCCCGCCCAAGACGGAGCGGGAGGCGAATGCATCGTTGGGGAGGCCCGGGGAGGTCGGCTGGAGGTTGTATCCGAGTAGGATCGTGCCTTCATTGGAGGCTGTGCCATCTACAGCAATGCAGTAGGTGATCCCTGCAACAGCGGCGAACGAAATGAAGCTTTGGACACTATCGGAGTCGTCATTGGCATCGATAAGCTGAAGAGTTGCCACCGTCTGGCCGGTGTAGATGGCCAGTGTCGTATCAAACGAGGTGCCGTAGGTGTTGAAGGTGGCTGTGCCTGAGGCTGGGGCCGTCCAACGGAACCAAACGGATTCCAAAGGTGTGGAGTTGGAAGCGTGGTTGGGTTCGCCGGATTCTGCCGAAGCTCGCAGGTTGACGGCGGCAACGCGACCGGATGAGCCTTGGAGGACTTGTGCATTTTGGAATTTGTCGTTCGCTGGTCGAACGGAGACCGGGTCGATTTTGACGAGGGCTGGGTTGCTTGTCGCTTGGCCGAACGGGTTGGAGATACGAACGGTGTAGTTTCCGGCGTCTGCCAAAGTGACTGAGGGCAAGATTAATCGAGGAACCGTGGCACCGTTAATTGGCATCTCGTTGCGAAACCATTGGAAAGAGATTGGAATCGTGCCGCCTGCGGAAATTGAAAGCGTGAGAGAATCCTCTTCAACGAGAAGTTGGGATTCCGGGTGCGTCGTGATGAACGGCGGTCCGCTGGCTTGGCCCGGGGCGGGGTAATTTATGCGGATATTTCCTTCGGCACCGCGATTGCCATCGACTTGAATGTAATAAACTCCTCCGGCATTGGCTTCAAAGGAAACACTGCTGGAGATGCCGGACGAGTCGTCATTTGACGCAATAAGGCCAAGTGAGTTGAGGCCGCCGTAGCCCGAGTAGACCGCCAAGGTGGTATCAAACGAACTGCCTGCGGTCGAAATGGTAGCTGTTCCGGTGGTTCCGGCATTCCATTCCCACCAGACGGTTTGACCGCCTGCGTTTGGAAGGTTGCCGGAGGGCTCACCTATTTGTTTGGAGGCGTTGAGATTGGTGCCGTTGGTCGAGGTCGATCCCATGGCTAGGACGGTGCGGTTTTCGAAAGAATCGTTAGCGGGTGGCGGAATAACGATGAAGACGCGGGTGGCGGATCCCGCGGATTTACCCGGAGCGGACGCCGAGGCGGAGAAGGAAATGGTGCCAGTGGCTCCAGCGGGGACTTGCAGGGACGCGGTGTGCACAGCATCACCGGGAGTGGCATCTGGAGCTAGGCCATCATCGCGGAAGGAGACTGGATTCTCCCCACCCAAAGATCCCGTGACAGAGGCACTTGAGATCGGAGCGCCATCGGTGACTGCAACGGTGAAAATGGCGGCTTTGCCAGCTTTAACGGAAGGCGTGGTGGAGTTCAAAGTAAGGTCGAGCACTCCATCCGCCCCCGCAAGCAGCGCTTTGTGAGCGTCCACGATTCCATTGGCCACGGTGCGGCCATTTAGCGACGCAAGCGGGCGCGCTGTTTCCACTAGGCGTTGGCGGATTTGAACTGGTGTAAGAGCGCGGTTGTTGCTTAGGATGAGAGCCGCAACGCCAGAGGCATGTGGACAGGCCATGCTCGTGCCGCTGTAGGAGGCGTAGGCTGAATCGGATGTTGCAGTGGATGAGAGCACCGCAACACCAGGAGCGCCCACGTGGACGGTGGTGGCCCCATAACTGGAAAAGCTGGCCCGAATTCCGGAGCTATCGATGGCAGCGACAGACACGACGTTCGGTGAGTTATAGTTGGCCGGATAGGCAGGGGAAGTGTCGTTGTTTGCATTGGAATTCCCGGCCGCAGCGATGAACAGCGAGTTGGCTGTGTTGGCAGCACGAATCGCATCGAAAAGGGCTTGGCTGAAAGCGCCACCACCCCAAGAGTTGCTGGTAATCTGTGCACCCATGCGGGTTGCATAATCCACACATTTGACAGCGTTTGAGACTGCTCCGCTTCCTCCGGCTGAGAGGAATTTCAGAGCCATGATACGAACATTGTAGGCAACACCAACGATCTGGCCGACGTCATTGGCTGTGGCAGCAATCGTGCCAGCGCAGTGGGTTCCGTGGTTATTGTCATCCATGGGATTACCCGAGTTGTTAATGCCATTCATGCCATGAATGTCGTCAATGTAGCCATTGCGGTCGTCGTCGATTCCGTTACTAGGAACTTCTCCAGGATTGACCCACATGTTGTTTTTCAGGTCTTGGTGGGTATAGCGCACGCCGGTGTCGATGACACCGACGATGATATCGCGGCTCCCTGACGTGATTGCCCATGCCGGGGTGGCGTTGACATCGATTCCGGCTGTTCCGCCACTGGCACCGGTATTTCGGATACCCCAGAGGGATCCGTTGAGGTAAGCGGTGTCCGAAGGAGTTTGGCAGGTGGTCACGATCCAGTCGGGTTCAACGTATTCATAAAGACCGGTTTCCATGAGGTCTTTGGCTTGGCGAAGCAGGTCCGAGCCTTGGGCGAAGGCGGCCGTGCGAACGGAGGGATTGGTGCGAATTCGGACCAATCCGGGGACGGTTTCGCAGGCAAAGGTGGAGTCGATGGCCAGGCCGTCAGCAGACAGGGCGGCTGTTTGAGCATTGGTGACGGCCTTGGTGGCAGGCGATTTCAATTTGGCGAGGAATCCGTCGGCAGCAGCTTTGTGCTCGCCGACTTGCACGAAGGCGAGTTGCTGGGCGTGGACAGCGGAAACGGCCAAGGCCAAGGTGAGAAGGATGCGAATCATGGGTTTGAAGTGGTCACGAGGATGCGGGCGAAGAGTTTATTCGAGCCTTGGGCCGGAATGGTAACAGTCACAGTGTCCGGACCAGAGCCGTTTTCGGAAATGGTGACCCCGCTCGATGAAGATGCAGAGTCGGTCCCAACGGCATAGGCGAGCGGCCAGGAAGAGAGGGTGGTGCTGCCCTCGACTTCGATGGAAACCCCCAGGACCTCAGATTCGTCGGAACGGGTAAACGTGAGGGTGAGGGATCTGTCCGGATTTACTTGAGAGGCAAAGGGCGTCGAGTTCCTAACGGTGGGGTCGGTGCCCAAGACGAGTTCAACGGCATCGGACAAACTGTCGCCATCAAAATCGGACGACGGGTTGCCGGACAAACCTCGCTCGGAAGCCCAATCCGCAAAGGTCTGAATCGCATGGGCAGGAGTAGACAGGCTTGTGCCGGCGGCGAAGTGGAAGTCATCCACTTCAGTTGCTGCAAGGTGGTTGGCGAGGGTGCGGAGGTAGATGCGAGCGGATTGAATCGTTCCTGGTGTGCGGAAGCTGAAGAGACCATCCGGGATGGCAGAGGTGGCTGCTGCGACGGGTGTAGACTGATTGCCACCTTGGATGAAGAGTTTGTAGGTTCCGTTGGAGTTGTCGAGAACATGCCAAGCCGAATACCACGTGTCGCTGCCCACCGAGAGGTTGTTCGGGATAGCGAAGTCGCTATGTCTGACCATGAACGGAGTAGTGGAGGCTGGATTTACAAAGAAGTGAGCGGCAAAATCACTCGGAGCCGATGGGCTTGTGAGGCGCGATAGGCCGATGTTTACGTTGGATTCACCCGAGTTCGAGTCCGAAGAGTCCAAGTTGTCGAAACGGAAACGGTGGAATAGTGTGAACGTTTCGTGATCGGAAAGGTTGGCAACGAACCGATGAGCGGCCGCATGGGTGCCTAGCAACTTAGCTATGGAGTTTGAGGGGTTGCTGGAGTCCTCCGCAACAATTGCCGTTCCATTTCCACCAGCAGTTCCGACCGAAACGGACCATCCCTCTTGTCCGTTCAGATCGCCGGTATTGAGGGATTCAAAGTTTTCCAAAAGTGTCCAAGTGGAAGGGAGGACGGTAAGGGTTTGGGTCGCATCGGGTGCCGCTGCGACGTCACCAGATCCGGGTTGGCGAGCGGTGATGGTGGTCTGCCCAGAGCCGACGATCGAGAGGGTGGTGCCGTTGGCGGTGGCAACAGCCGAGTTCGAACTTAAAAGCAAGACCGGTAGGCCGGAGCTCGAAGTCACTGCGAGCGTATAGGATCCCGCGTTGATGGTGCGGGTGTCATTCGCTGCAAGCCCATTGATGGTATTGGGTTGGGGAACAGCATTGATCACAGGGCTCGCATCTCCCACGCCAACCGCATTTAACGCCCGGATCTGGACGCCATAGGACTGGCCATTCACAAGATTGTTGATCGTGATCGGACTGGTCGGAGTGGCCGTTTCGGTGACTGTCCAGTTTTGCCCAGCGTCGAGTGAGTATTCGTATCCCGTGACAGAGCCTTCAGGTGCCGTGTAGGCCAGGCGGAGCTGGTTGGAATTGGAAGTCACCTCAAGATTCGGGGCACCTGGAACGGTGTTAGCAGAGGGTGTAACATCGACAACGAAATCGAGAAAACGGGTCAACCGTGCGGCAGCCGACGCGGCTTCGGCTCCGTAGGCGTAGAAACGGAATGTCATGGAGGAGCGATTCGGACTTGTGGAGACGACCTCCGAGAACACGGAGTCCGAGATCGGGTCGCCGTCGAAGAATAGGTCATCGCTCACACGGAACTCGTTACCAAAGATTTCATGAGGGGGCAAGGCGTTGGACCCACTGTCGTTGGCAGCTTGGGCCACACTCAAAGGGTTGGTAAAACCGTCTGCGGATGCACGCCATTGAAACTGGCGAGGTCCGTTGGTTTCGCGACCAAAACCAAAGCGAAGGCGCGCATTGGAGAGTGCGTAACCGCTTTCCGCTAAGAGGGTGAACTCGAAGTAGGCGGCGGGATTGGGGGTGCCGGTGAGACTGGCCGATGCCACGCCATTTGCATTCAGCGGGCCGGTGCAAGGCCAAGATGCCGAGAGGTTAGGGTCATTGGAGGTGGCATTCATGCCCACGATGCGAAGGTTGCCAACTGTGACTTTTGGGATGGCTGAGCCGTTGTAGGCAAAGTCGGGAGAGGTGCCATCGTGGGGTTCGAAGTCAAAGCGACCTTTGAACGAAGCGTTGATCGTGAGAGTGCGTGACACGGGAAGGGCGGCTTCGTAATTTTGATCGCCGCTTTGATTGGCGGTGAGGATTGTATTCCCCGCCGAGAGAATCGTGACTGTCGAGCCGTCCACCGTGGCAACGGCAGGATTCGACGAACTGTAGGACGGTTCCAGTCCCGAAGAAGCGCTGGCGGACAGGACAAAAGCCTCGTCGGTTGAAAATTTGGCTGGTATCTCCGGGAAGGTGATGGTTTGGGGTGCTTTTAAGATGTTCGCCGCAAGAGTAGTTGGCGAAAGCTCGTAATTCGAAGAAGAAGACCCAGCCAGCGAAAGGCCGGTTGTGTTAATCGGCACATTGGAGCCGGCGTTGGCCTGCGCGAATGCAAAAGTGGCGGTTCCCTCAAGGCGGATGTCATCCCCAGAAATGGCACTCGCCAAAGTGGCAGACCCATTTATTGTAACTGAAGTCGTTCCATCGTAAACTTTATCGACTGGCGAGAGTCCGGAAATCTGAACGGGTCGCTGGGTCACAGAGGCCGGGGCAGTGCTGCTGGCGAGGCTGTAATTCGAGGCTACGCCGCCATTCGCGCCATCTCTCAAGATGTAAGAAACGGACACAGAGGGGTAGGTGCCGACTGCGGTGGCAGGGTAGGCGGATGCAACGGCGGTAACGCCAAGTTGTTGACTTCCTACTAAACCCGAAAGGGTTCCAGCGGATGTGGAAGCCGGGGCGTTCGATCCGTCATACACGCGAGAGGTGATGGACGGAGCCGTAATCCCAAGAGGCTTGGGAAGGACTTGGCTGGGTGCGGTTGGAACGGCCGCTCCGGCAGACTGGGGGCTGGAAAGCTGAATAATTCCTGTGTAAGTGCCAGCGGATGCCGTGGAGGAGAGGCGAACGTAGACAGAAGTAGATGGAATATCGCCGGCGGACCCGACCACAAGAGGCGACGCATTAGAGCCGATATTGGACGCAAATGAGGCGTCGGTCGAGACTTCGAAGGCTGGGGGTGGGGTAATGATGGCGGCAGCTTTCAGACCCGAGGCTGCGAAAGAAAACGAACCGGTCGTCGAGGAGGTGCCGTAGGTGGTGGCTAATGCGGTGAGGTTACCTGTGGCCTCTATGCGGCTGGAAGATCCGACAAGGAGCATACCGGAGCCTGAGAAAAAGACGTCTGAAACATACTGAGCTCCGCTACCCGTGGCTCCGTAGGAGCCTGCGGGCTGGTCCACGCCGTCGAGAACGAGGGATTGGAGCGCCTCGACTTCGCTGGACGGGTAGGAGAGGTGCACACGTCCTGCATAAGCACCGGAGGAGGTTAAAGCCAAAGTGGCGGAGTCGGGGATGGCATTGGGGTTTTCTAAAAGGAGAATCGAGTCAGCCGAACTTGTGGGAACGATAGTAATAGTTCCTTCTCCGAGAGATCCGGTCGAGCTGACAGCCAGTGTGCCATTGGAAATCACACACCCGCCGGTGTAAGACATAGCGCCCGAAAGAATGAGCGTCCCCTCGCCCGATTTGGTGAAACCCGAACTTCCTGCGATATTGGATTGAATGGTCGCGGCAGATCCTTCTTCGACTTCAAGACGGTTGCTAGCTGTGAGGTTGGCAGTGAGCAGAAGTGTGCCACCGGTGAGGGTTGTCCCCGAGGTGCGGAAGCGAATGCCTCGCGCGACCGGAATGGATTCGTCAAGGGTAGCCACGGGAGAGTCGATACCGCCGAATACTGCGGTCTTGTTCTCGTCCCACGGAGTCCCGGGAATGTCGGCATCCACTAAAGCCCATGAGTTGCCACCCGAGCTTTGCCAACTGCCTTGACCGCCCAAGACAGGATCGTCGCCTACCCAGAAAAGCGAGTTCGGATCTCCCGGGGGCGTTCCGGCATAAAGAAGGCCGGTGCCCGTGAAGTTAGAATCGTTGATGTATTGAGCACCGCTGCGGGATGCCCCGTGCGTTCCATCAGGTTGGCGCGTTCCGTTAATGGTGAGTGAGGCGACGACCTCCATGGTGCCGGGCGTGAAGCCGAGGTCAATGGACGCACCATTGGCAAGAATCAAGGCGGCACTGTTTGGAATGGCAAGGTTATTACCGAGCAGGAGAGAGGCACCGGAGGAAATGGAAACGTTGCCACCGCCGAGTGAGCCGGCGCCTGAGGTGAACGCGCCCGAGCCGGCCAAAATCACAGATCCTTTCAGAATATCGGTGCCCCCCGAGTAGTGAAGGCCGCGGCTCACGAGCAGCGTTCCTTCGCCATCTTTAGCGAAGCCGTTAATGCCCTCGACGGTTGTGTCCAGTGTCAGAAAAACTCCATCCGCAACGGTAAAAGTATTTGCCGCGCGGTTTGGCCCGCCCAAGACAAGATTGCCGCCGGTTAGAGAAGAACCGCTCGCAAGGAAAACGGCTCCTAGGTTGGCCGAGACATTTCCGGAAATCGTAACCATCGAAGGTTCGGAGCCACCAAACTGGGCGGTGCGCGAAGGGTCCCACGAGACTCCCGGGTTACCATCGATGTCGGAATTTGACCATGAGGTGCCTCCATTACCCGCCCATGTTCCCGCTCCACCTCGAGTGGTGTCGTCTCCGATCCAGTGCATTTGCGCCGGAGCGGTTCCAGTGACTTGGAAAGTCACATTATCCAAACCCAATCCCCAGTGGACACCGGAGTGGAGTGTGAGGACATTCCAGCGAAGGTAGAGATGCCCGTTGATCGGGATAGAAAGCTCTGTGATGGTGACCGTTTTACCTGCGCTCCCCAGAGCGATGCCGCTACCCGGTGTGGCTGAATTGTAAAAGGAATTGAAAGCACCGAAATCGGCATTTGACAGGGCGGTCCAGGTGGTGCCATCGGTGGAGTAAGATAGCTGAAAGGTCGGAGCGCCTGAAGTTTGGCTGTCGATTCGGGTGATGCGGCGCTGGACTGTGTAATTAACCCTTACCGAGTTGATAAGCGACCCTGTCTGGTTCCGGTATTGAGCGAAAATAGCGTTCGGTGCGGCGTAGGAGGCAGAGGAGTAAAAGCCGATGGACGGAGTGGAACCGCTGCCATTTTCGCCGCGCCAGTGAATGCGCCCGGCACTTGGAATGCCGTTAGTCGTATGCGAAACCGTGACCGAGCCGGAGTTTCCCGCATCGTTCCAGCCCGCTGTAGCGCCCGCTCCAGCGGCTGACATTTTCCAACCAGTCGGAAGATTGGTGCCGTTGAGAGCGTCGAATGTCTCGACGATCGGGGTGGTGCCGTTGACAGTGATCTGACTTTGGGCTCCAGAAGACAGGTAAAAATGAATCAACAGAGAGAAAAGGATTCTTTTCATGAGATAAGTAGGTCTGTTTCGAAGTTGGTTATGGTTTGAGGAATCAGGGTTCCGGCTCCTCCGCAAGAGGTTCGACTTGAAGACGGAAGAAGAGGGCTTTAGGGATCGGCTCCGATTGGATCAAGGGAGCGACGACGGCTTCAATCTGCTCGGGATTCTCGTGAGGCTGGGAGACGACGCGGCGTTCAAAAACAGGTTGGAAGAAGCCGTCACTGTCTCCTTCGCGATACCAGGATTTGAGGTCCCGGGTCCACAGGATTTGTCCGTCGAGGTCGGGGATGTCCTTGGCTTTTTGGAAGCGGAAAGCTGGCCTTCCGTCGTCTGAGAGTCCAGCCCGTTCGGATCGACGATCCCCGGAGAGGCCGGGGTGGGTTCCTTTGAAGGCTTCCAGAAGATTTGACTCGCCATCACCATCGGAGTCTTCATCAACTCCCCGAACCACTCCGACGGGCATCCGCTCGTGGACGCGTTTGTGAGAGGGTCTGTCACGAATGATACAAAGCGCTGACGAGGGGGATCCAATTTGGTAGGCGGCGGATGGATTGATTTTTAGAATGATTGATTCGTCGCCCTCGGCCAATTTGTCCGGGGTTACGAGGAGTGTCAGATTGGCCGAAGCAGAACCCGCTGGAATGACAATTGAAGCTGGAGGCGCTTGGTAATCGACGCCTGGGGTTGCGGAGCCTGTCGTGGAAAAAGACACCGCCATCGGCTCGGCCAATGGATCGATTCCGCTTTGGGCAGAAACAACGGGCCGAAACACGCGAAATGAAGCGGACCTTGGACGGAAGAACTCGCCGGCAAACGGGCTGGTGGCACGGATGGATACGTAGGGTGCCGGCGATGGATTCTGAGTTCTTAAATCTTCAATAAACAGGGCATTGCTGCCTTGCGGGTTTGGTAAACCCAACGAATTATCGGCGGATACTTCATAAGAGGCCCCGGAGAGGGCGTCGCTCGGGCCTCCTGTCAATGCGAGGCTGTGGCTAGCGGGAATCTGGCTTTGGAAGATGGCCAGCGGAGTGCCGAGCAAGGTGAGATCGCTGAGACCATTTGCAGGATCGTCCCAGCCAACAGCATGCGAAAGAGCGAAATCCTCAAAACCGCTGTGGGTGGCATCTATCCAGACGGTGTCATCGGCACCTGATAAAAAGAAGCCTTCGGCACCAGCACTGCTAACAAGAACAACGTGGCCTCCCCCGATCCGAAGTTCCACGTTCCAGTCGGCATCGGGCGCGCCGGGTGAGGGCATGTAGCTGGTGTCTTGGGGCTGCGAAGCGTCGCGGATGGTCAAGAGAGTGCCAGCACGAAATACTGGAGCGATACTCTCGAGACCGGCAAACGACCAAACCGTGGACTTCCTCCCAGTGGAGTCGTTGGAGTCGCCGAAACGGAGCGCGTGCAGCTCCGCCGCGGTCATATCACGAATCAGCAGGAATTCGATAGCATCGCCATCGGACCATGGGAGTGCGGGAGACAAGGCTCCGCGGCGGATTTCGTTCACGACAATTGGAGAAGATAGAGAGGCTGGAGGAGCGAATGTAATCGTGAGTTTGGGTCTTTGGGATGTATTGGTCCACTCGGAGGCAGAGAAGTCGACACCATTGGTTCCCGCAGGGAATGGCAGCAGGACCAAGCCGTGGTTCATGCCGCCGGTGGCCCATGATTGAACCGCCGTTGTCACATCCAAGGATTTCGAGCCCGTCGAAACATTGGCAAGATCGTTGTTGGCACCCAGAGTAGCGATGGGGGTGGTCTCGGCTTCCATGCCATCCGCAGAAATGCCCATGGTCAGGGAGTTCCAAGTGCTGTTGGACGACCAAGGCTTCAGAAGACGGTGGACAGAAACACCGCTACCCGAATTGGTTATGTTAAGGGCCAAAGCAGCTGACTGAACCACACTCCCCCCGGGAAGCGCATTACTACCGAAAATCCCGTCGAATTTCACCAGCGACTGGACGGGGGCTCCTCTGTCAGAGGCATCCACCGAGAGAGTGATTGACGATCCGTAGGCAGTATTAGCATTGATGCCATGCAGTTGGGTGTCGCTCGCTCCGCTGTAGGCGTTGGCATCTTGCTGAAATGTGCGGGTGGTGAGGGCGACGATAGTGACTTTAACGGCGCTGGAGCGGGCCGCAAGACCAGTAGAGTCCGTTGCGATGGCTGACAGCGTGTGGCTTCCAACAGGAACGCTATTCCAAGTCAGCTGATACGGCGCTGCGGTATCCTCGCCCAGCTTGGTTTTTCCGGCAAAAAACTCAACTTTGGACAAGGTGCCATCCGGATCGGTGGCATTTGCGGTGATTAAGATTGTCGAACCTCCAAGCGAGACTCCATTGGGCGGGGAGCTAAGGGAAACGACCGGAGCTTGGTTGTCGGCGATGGTGACAAGGATGGATTGGCTGGTTCGCGATCCCCCATCATTATCCGTGGCAATCGCCCTGAGCGTGCGGTTCCCAGCTGGGCCGCTTGGCCATGCAAAGGAGTAGGGGGCCGATAAATCTTCTCCTACGGTGACTCCATCAGCTTGGAACTCAACACGGGTCACAACGCCATCGTTGTCAGAGGCACTGGCAGCGAGGGTGACTGTTCTGTTTGAGGAGAGTTTGGCACCCTGTGTTGGAGATGTGATGGTGATGGATGGCAACGAGTTAAAGGGGTTGGCGACCGTTACCGAAGAGTTCGCAGAGGAGGCGCTGCCTCCAAGGTTGTCGTGAGCCTCGGCTCGGAGGGTATAATTTCCGCTCATGGGCGACCACGCGACGGTAAACGGGGCGACCGTGGATTCTCCGATTTTGGCAGAGTTGGCAAAGAACTCGACTTTGATTACGGAACCATCCGAGTCGGAAGCGGTTGCTGATATTGTAATCGGACCTGGAAGGTTGACTGTGCTGCCAGATGCCGGACCGGAGATGGCCACGGAAGGAGGCGGGTTGACAACCGTGACATTTGCGGAGGTGCTGGAGGCCGAGGCACCATAGATGTCTGTGGCACGAGCACTCAGGCGATGGGTGCCTGGAGGTGCCGACCATGAGAGGCGGTAGGGCAGTGCTCTGGCTTCTCCAATTTTGGTCGAGCCATTGAAAAACTCCACTTGGGAAAGCGGGCTGTCCAAATCAGAAACATCGGCTGCGATTTCAACCTTCGACGGCAGCGTGATGCTGCCTCCATCCACCGGTGACAAGAGGGATACCACCGGAGGCTGGTTGGTGACCGTAAAGCTTACTGGCAGAGAGGTGGAGGTTGAACCATCATTGTCAGAGGCCGTGGCAGTCAGGATTTGATTGCCAGGGGTGGCGGTCCAAGCAAACTCAAACGGTGCAGCCAAGGATTCTCCGATTTTGGTGGCATTGAGGAAAAATTCCACCTTTGAGATCGTGCCATCGGTGTCGGATGCGGCAGCCGAAAGCTTGATTGTGGCTGGCAGCGGAATGGAGGCCCCATTAGCTGGCGCCGTAACGGATACCGTGGGTGCGGCATTGGCTGTGACCGAAATATTGATGGCGGAAGAGGTGGTTTGGGCACCAAAATTATCTTCGGCGACGGCAGTGAGAACATGGCTTCCCGCAGTGGCATTTCCCCAGGAGAGCTGGTAAGGCGAGGTAGAACGTTGGCCAAGCCGTTGCGTGCCAGCAAAAAACTCGACCTTGGCGATTGTGCCGTCGGCGTCCGATGGGACCGCCCGGATGACCACCGGGTTGCCTGTGCGGAACGAATCACCGGTGGACGGTTGGGAAATCGAGACGGCCGGTGCCTGATTGGTCACGGTAATGGTGCGGGATGGTGAAGTGGCGCGGATGCCGCCATTGTCGATGGCTTGGGCGGTGAGAGAGTAGGAACCTGGTGAAGCATTCCAAGTGTAGGAATATGGAGATGTGGTGTCCTCACCCAAGAGAGTTGAGCCTTGATAGAACTCGACTTTCGTAACAGTGCCGTCCGTGTCAGATGCGGTGGCTGCGACCTCAACTGGACCAGGGAGAGGAATCGTCGCGCCGTTGGCTGGAGCGGTCAAAGAGACGGAGGGCGGATTGTTGCCCGAAGCGACAGTTACCGTGTGAACAGCTGAAGTTGTTCGGGCACCGAGGCCATCGACAGCGACGGCGGTAAGCTGGTAAGTTCCCTCGGATGTGGACCAACTGAACGTGTAGGGAGAGGTGGTGTCTTCTCCTACCTTGAGGGATCCCGCGAAAAACTCGACCCGCGCAACGCTTGTGGCATCGGTAGCATCGGCGGCGAAGTTGACTGTGGCGGGCAGGTTAATAGTCGAACCGTTGGCCGGTCCGGTTAGAGAAACGCTCGGGGCAGTGTTGTTGGCCAAAGTGAATGTCTGGACTTGGGAACTGACCGGAGTGCCACCATCGCTGACCGCTACATACCATTCATACTCCGTTCCTGCTGTGAGACCGGTCCAGTCGAGATAAGCAGTGGGAGCGCCACCGGGCAATGAAATCGTGCCAAGGCTGGTCCATGGGGCTGGTGTGCCACCGCCACCGCCACTTCCATTCATGGTGTAAGGAAATGTAAATTGGCTGTTTGCATCGGTCTCTAAATTGCCTGTAGTAGCCTGAATCGTGCGCGCGGAAATGGTGTTCGTCGCCGGAGTGAACTTGTAAATCCGGAACCAGCCTCCACCACCGGCGGCACGGTCTTGGTAGTCCTGCACAATGGTGTGAATGGTTCGACCGGAGACCACGTCACTGCGGCGGTTTTCCCCTTCGCTTTCATGCTTGTGGCCACAGAGCATCAGGAAAAGGTTGGGGTTGTTTTTCAGCCCGTCGAAGATTGCTTGACCCTGGCCGGTCCATGCAGCGTTAGCGTCGTTGATAATTTCATGGGAAGTAACAATGCCCCGGCGATTGGGGAATTGTTTGAGAATCGAATCACCCCAGGAAATCATGGCGCTGGTTGGACGGTGGCGAAGGTTTACGACCACAAAATCCATGCCCCCGCCACTAAATAGGGTGTAGCTACAATGGTTGTCGTTTGCCGTGATGCCCCCCCCGAAATATGGGCGACCGGCAAAGCGTTTGGGACCGAAATACTTATTGTAGTAATCATTGGAACCTCGATTTCCACTGCTGTTGAGATCGTGGTTTCCTGGCACAGCCCCCCACGGTATGCCGTGCTGGAGGAGAGTTGTCGTAGGATCTTCGATGATTTTCATGACACCATCGGCCAGAACCCATTCGTATTCTTGACTGTCAAAAAGTTGAGTAACGTCACCAACGTGGGCGTTGTAAACAATATTTTCCGCAGCGCGGTTTTTAACAATCCAGTTTGATTGGGCACGCCAGTTGTTGATGTATTGTCCGTTGTTATCGGTGTAATACTGGGTATCCGGCATGACCGTGATGGAGAAGTTCCCGCCTGTTCCGCCGGAGGTGGCCTTGGGACGTCCGTAGAACGTGATGTTCAATGGGTCGTTGTTGCCATCCGCCACGTTGGCTTGAAGGGTGGCGCGTCCACTGCCACCAGCCCCAGTCGATCCATTGCCCGGATAAAGCGGGGAAATTGTGGGTGGAACTGGTGTGCCGCCGCCACCGCCCGAACCAGTCACCGTGATCGAACGGGCTGCGGAAATAGTGCGGGCACCGCCGTTGTCAACCGCTTGAGCGGTGATGGAGTAGGAACCAGCCGCAGCGTCCCAAGAGAACGAGAACGGAGCACTCGTGTCATCTCCAACTTTCGTGGAGCCTTGAAAAAATTCGACACGCGCAACGGTGCCATCGGAATCGGATGCCGTGGCCGCAAACTCCACCTTGGCAGGACGCACGATCGTTGAACCCCCCGCCGGCGCAGTGAGGGTAACCGTAGGAGCGACGTTGTTTCCGACTGTAAAAGTGCGTGGAGCAGTGGCGACTGGCGCGCCTCCATCGCTCACAGCAGCATACCATTCGTAAGTTTTGCCTGTCTGCAAGCCTGTCCATGTGACGTTGGCGGAGGTCGATCCTGCCGGGCGAGACGCGGTTCCCAAGGTGGTCCAAGGCACTGCGGCGGTTCCCATGTCGTAGGGGAGAGAGAATTGAGAATCGTTACCAGTTCGACGCGATCCATCTCGTGTTCGTATCACATTGGAAGTGATTGTATTTTTGCTGGGTGAAAACATGAGGTAGCGCAGCCAGGTGTCGCCGCCGTTGGCTTCGGTCTGGTAATTGCAGAGGACCGCGTGGATTTTGCGGCCTTGCCAAGTCTCCGTGCGGCGGCCCTCGCCATGCCAGTGGCCACACATCATAAGGAAAAAATTGGGGTTGTTTCGAAGGCCTTCGTAGATCGCGCGACCTTGTCCGTAATAGGGCGCTTGATCTACGGGGGTGCCAGCATCTAAATAAGCTTGAAGAATTTCATGGGAAGTCACGATAGCACGACGGGTGGGGTTCGCCTTGATGAGCGCATCAGCCCAAGCGATCATCGCCGCGTTAGCGCGGTATTCCAAGTTGATCACGATGAAATCCATGCCGCTGGCGCTAAAAAACTGGTAGTTGGCATCACTCGTCCCGTCACTGTAACCTCCCTTGTAATAGGTTTTTCCAGACCACCTTGTATTTCCAAAATATTCATTCCAATAACGATTAGCACCTCCGCTGCGGTTTTGATCGTGATTGCCGGGTGCTCCGCCCCAAGGGATGCCATGGATCAAATTGGTCGTGGTGGGATTTTCGATGATGTCCATGGCTGAATCGGCGTTGATCCACTCTTGTGCATCGTCATCGCGGTTTTGCACCATGTCGCCCATGTGGGCGACAAACTGGATATTTAGAGGCTGGCGGTTGTTAACCATCCAGGTCGTCATGTTCCTAAAGTCGGTGATTTTTCCAGTTCCCGCGTTTTCGGAATACCATTGGGTGTCCGGAATCATCACAATTGAGAAGTCGGCACCGGTGTTGGTTGTGGATACTGTCTTTTCACGACCATAGAATGTCACGGTCAATGGATCATTGTCAGCATCAGCGACACCGACTTGAATAGGAACAGCACCGCCGGAACCCACGTTGGTCGCACCATCGGCTGGAGAGACAGCTGAGATGGACGGCGGGGTTCCACCGCCCCCTCCCCCGCCGGTGTAAGTGACGCGAAGGGTCGGCTTGATTTCCCATGTTTTACCGGTGGAAAAAGTGCTTTCCCGGGTATCGACTTGCACTGCCGTTGTTGAAGCGTCCGACGGAAGCAGAGCCCAACCTTCATTCACCTCAGCTGCGTTGGCCCATTCTTGAACGGTAGTGGCGACGTCAAATGACGCAAGACCCCGTGGAAGGTTGGTTTTGGTGTCCACTGCTGACCAGTGTGCCTCTTCGTCTCCAATTTGAAGTCCGTCGACCATTGAACTCCAAGTGTCTGTCTCCGTCCATGCTTTGTTCATGCGGTGCACCGCGATGCCGCTGCCGGCTGTCCAAACACTCAATTCGAGAGTGGCGCTAAGAATTTGTGCATTCGGAGGAATTTGGTTTGTTCCCGTGCCGATGATATTGGCGAACTTGACAAGAGACTGTTTGGCAGCGGTGCCGCCGACCACGTCCATTGTCGTTCCACTACCAGCCGCTGTGGTCGGGGCCCCCTGGTGCAACATGGTATCTGAGGTGCCAGCATAACCGTTCAAACCTTGGCGGAAAACAACGGTTGTTTGAGCCAAAGAAGACGCGGTTGCTGCGAGAGCCATCGCAAGAGCTATCGCTGGAGAAAGGGAGGCGTAAAAGATTTTCATGGAAGGGATTGGGATGGTTAGTGCGTTGCAGGCGGTGCAACGACGTCAGTGGTGACGGGAAGGTCGAGAGCTTTGCGGCATTTTTGGATTAGGTCCCTGTGAACAGGTTTGCCACGCTCCAGATTGGGAAGATTCTCCAACTGTTTGAGAAGGCCCCTCCAGGTTGAGGATGCTTCGTCCGTGCGCCCAGCGGCAGCAAGCAATTCGGCTCGGCGCACTGTCCAGATTCCCGGCACTGGCCATAAAGATTCCAGGCGACTCGCATTTTGCAACGCGAAGTCATACTCTTTTGCAGCAGCGCCCGTATCGACTGCAAGGATGATAAGATCCATCTCGGAAGAATGCGCGGAGAGACCCGTCCGAACAATTTCCACTGCCTCCCCGAAAAGGCCAGATTCCAGCAGCACGCGGGCTGTTGTCGCATAGAAATCCGGGGACGCCACTTGGTTGCTTTTTGCGACGGCCGCCTGAAAGTCGGCGATCGCCGCATCTTTATTCCCGAGTTTAAGACGTGCTGAGCCACGCTGGAAAAGAGAATCGGGATGTCCGGGCATCGACTCCAGTTGGGAGTTGAGGAGAGCCTCGGCTTCAGTCCAACGGTTTTGTTTATTGAGAATTTTGGCTCGGAGCCAGTTGGTAGGGTGTTTGCCGGGCTCCAAAAGATCCACGGCGTCCGCTTCCGCTAAGGCAAGGTCGAACTCGTCATGGCCTTCGTGTTCCTTGGCAAGTTCAAAACGAACACTGGCATCATTTCCTCGGACGCTCAGTTGAGCCGTCAGACCACGCACCTTGTCATGGTAATCCCCATGAGCAGCGGCATCGGACAATGGGAAAAACGTCAATGCTGCGGAGTAGAAAATAAGAGTCGTTGAGCAAGAGGCATTTTTCACTTTCCAAAATTATAAAGCTGCCTTTTTTGAATGTGAAAATCTTTTTTTGTGACAAAAACGTAACATTTTATAACTATAATAGTAATTACTCAGGTAGGCCCCCCCGCAAACATTTCTCTCAGAAAAAAAACTCAAATTTTCGACTGAACTCAGTTTGAGAAAGTCTCTATTTTGCATCCATGGCAAGCGTCATGGTCATGCAAGGGCAGGAACTCAACACTTCCCATATCGAAGGGATTTGCGGACTCCTCCAAGCGCATCCCGAGTGGAACCGCACACGGTTGAGCCGCGAGTTGTGTGCGCTCTGGGATTGGCGCAACGCTGCGGGCCGTCCGAAGGATATGGCCGCGCGCACGCTGCTGCCCAAGCTCGAGCGGGCCGGCCACATTGCGTTGCCCGCTCGGCGGGGGGCTTCAGTCAATGCGCGCCGCAATCTCCACATTGCGCCCGTCCCCGCTCCGGAGGAACCCATCAGCTGCGCGCTGCGTGATCTCCAACCCTTGGGCGTGAGTATCGCCAAACCTGGCACACCCGATGCCCGCTTGGTCCAAAGCCTACTCGCCCATGAGCACTACCTCGGCGTGCGCAACAGCGTTGGGGAAAACATCCGCTACCTGGTGCGCGACCGGTTCGGCCGTCCAGTCGCCTGCGCGCTGTTTGGTTCGGCGGCGTGGAAGTGCGCCGACCGCGACGCCTTCATTGGCTGGGAGCGCACCACACGCGAACGCAACCTCCAACACCTCACCAACAACACCCGTTTCCTGATTCCGCGCTGGGTGCGGGTTCCACACCTCGCCAGCCATGTGCTCGGGCTCATCACGCGGCGCATCCGCTCCGATTGGCAGGAAAAATACGGCCACCCCGTGCATGCGCTCGAAACCTTCGTCGAGCGTTCGCGCTTCCAAGGAACATGCTACCGCGCGGCCAACTGGCAGCGACTGGGCGAAACCCGCGGGCGCACCCGCAACGACCGCAACACCACAATCCATGTCGAGATCAAGGATGTGTATCTGCACCCGCTCACCCCCCGCTTCCGCAAGGAGCTTTGCTCGGCATGACACGCCGGGAAGCCCAAGCCATTTACCGCGCCGGCGAGGAAACCGTCGTGCGCGTTCTTGTGGAACTCTCCGCCCGGGTCGATCAACTCACAGCCGACTTCGCCCTCCTCAAAGCGGAAAACATCGCCCTGCGCGTCGAGTGTGGGACATTGCGCGAGCGCGTGCACACCCTCGAAGGACAACTCGCCAAAGACTCGCACAACAGCCACAAGCCGCCCTCCTCTGAAGGACTCGCCAAGCCCGCCCCAAAAAGCCTGCGCGCGCCCAGCCAGCGTCCCTCCGGAGGTCAGCTCCGGCATCCCGGCCACACGCTCCGCATGGTCGAAAACCCCGACCGCACCGTCACCCACCGCGTCGATCGCTGCTCGGCCTGCGGCCAATCCCTCGACACCGTCCATCCCGCCCGCATCGAGCGCCGCCAAGTCCACGACCTCCCCGAGCCCAAGCTCGAAATCACCGAGCACCAAGTCGAAACCAAGACCTGCTAGTGCGGTTGCGTCAACCGCGCCACCTTCCCGCCCCAAGCTCCCGCCCCCGTGCAATACGGCCCCCGCCTCAAAGGCACCGCCGTCTATTTGAGCCAATACCAACTCCTGCCCTTCGAGCGAACCAGCGAAATCCTGCGCGACCTCCACGGCTGCGAATCCTTCAGCCAAGGCACGCTGGCCAATTTCCACGCCGACTGCGCCGCCCGCCTCGCGCCCGTCGAAGCTGCCATCCTCCAGCAAGTCGCCGACTCGCCCGTCGCTGGCTTTGACGAAACCGGCGTCCGCGCGGAAGGCTCCCTCCACTGGCTCCACACCGTCTGCACCGAAGTCCTCACCTGGTATCACGCCCACAAGAAACGCGGTGCCCAAGCCATGAACGACGCCGGAGTCCTGCCCACCTTCCAAGGCCGCGCCATCCACGATTTTTGGAAATCCTACCTCAAATACGACTGCCCCCATGGCCTCTGCAACGCCCACCTGCTGCGCGAACTCATCTTCCTCCACGAACAGCACAATCAAACCTGGGCCCCAGCCATGATCGACTGCCTGCTCGCTGCCAAAGATGCCGTCGCCAACTCCCGTGCCGCCCATCTCCAAGCCCTTCCCAACACCGAAAAAATCGCCCTCATCGTCAGACACAATCGCATCGTCGAAGAAGGCTACCCAGAGAATCCCCGAGTCCAGCCTCCCGGCCTCGCCAAACGCCGCGGCCCTCGCAAACAAAGCAAAGCCCTCAACCTCCTCGAGGGGAGACTCGCCTCCTTCAAAATTTCCAACCGAATCCCCGAGATGGCGGAAGCGCTTCTGCGAGGTGATGCGAAGGATGCGATTTTTCATGGTGCCGACTCCCTCTTGACTCTCTATCCCTGCACGAACTCGCCGCAAAGCTTTCCGAAAAGATGCAGTGGAGAATCCCTCTCGCCGCACTGCTGGCGGATTTGCCACTGACTTCATTGATTGAAAATCTGCGGACCTCCACTTCGCACTCCGTGACTCTTTTAGGCAACGATCGCCGAAATCCGATTCTGTTGTGGTTCGGGGGTGGCTTGGCATCTCTGGCAAAAACTCCACTCAAAAGCTTTTCTCTTTTGGGCTTGGACTATGAAAAGAGCATGGAGAATCCGGTCGGGAAGAATTCAAACGGTATTCATGAACTCATCCGGATTTCGATTGATTGCCACTCGGAGGAGATTGCGAACCGCACCGTATTCACAGGAGGATTTTCATTTGGAGCATTACTCGCCCATGAGGCGGGGTTGGAGGTGCAAAGGCGGAAGGCAGCGGTTGGAGGTGTCTTTCTTGTCGATCCTCCCAACTTGGAGGCACGAGCTATCCGCACCGTTTGGCGCTGGAGCAGGTGGAGGCCTTGGATTTGGATCTTGGTCTTGGCTCCGCTACAAGGAGTCGGTCTACCATTTGTGCAGCGCAGATTGGTAAAAGAAAATTTCCTTCGGAATAGGGAGTCGAGGCGAACATGGATGCGATGCTATCAGCCCATTCCAACGGATATCGAAACGACCCTTTTTTCGAGCAAGGAAAACAGCGATGGCTCCCTTGGCTTGTTTCGTCCGGCCTGCCCACGGCTTTCCATCAAGCAGCTGCCCGCTCAAAAACACCTTGATGTGGTGAGGGATTCCCAATCTGTTTCCCAGTGGACGGCGTTTGTTCGCGACCAGATTAGTCGCGGTATCAAGGAGCAGGAACCTTGGCAGGGGTGATTTGGAACGCGGCGTCGCGAGGTTTCATTGCCGAGATGATCGAAACGGGTTTGAGTGGAACGCGATTGCCTTCACTAAAACGGATTTGACCAGTGACACCGGCAAGGCGGGAGTGTTGGAGGGCTTTGGCGATCGCCTTCGGGTCGGTGCTTCCAGCGGTGGCGATGGATTGAAGAAGCAATCGCGTGGCATCGTAGCCCAAACCTGAAAACGAATCGGAATCCTTGCCGCCGGAGAGCTTTTTGAACCCGCGCTGGAAAGTTTTTGCAGTTCCCGAAGAAGCGGATCCCGGAGCTCTCGAAGGATAAGCGTGCGTGGTGTAAAACACATTCGCTGCGAGGGATTGGTGGGTCCAGGCTTCAGGCACATCCAATCCGTCGCCACCGACAATCGGACCGGCAAAGCCCATCGAACGCAGACGCTGGATCACGGGGATGGCGTCCTTGGGTGATTCCGCAGCGAGAAAAACGGCATCGGCTTTCAAAATGGAAGGAGTGATCTTGAAATGACGGCCGGGCTGAAAGCGCGATTGGGCCGTGATTTCTCCTCCACCCGAGCGGAAAGCCTTGGAGAAATAGCTGGCGAGGAGTCGGGTGTAGGTGTGGGAGGGATCGGTCAGCACCGCCGCTGTGCGACAGTTCTTCGCATCGCGGAGCCATTGAGCAGCCGCAGCGGCTTGCACATTGTCGCCGAAGCAGGCGAGGAAGAAGCGGGAGCCCAGCGCGGCGGGCAGTTTCGGAGAGGTCGCGCCGGAGGTGACAAAAAGAAGGCCTTTTTTCTTCGCCACCCGCCCAGCGGCCAAGGCAAGATTTGTATCCGAGAGCCCTACAAATGCAGTGATGCCGGGATTTTTCTCCAAGGCATCCGAGACAGCGTTTTTTACAGAGTCGGGTGAAGAATCCGGAGTGATTGTTATAAGTTTGATTTGCTGCCCCCCGATACCACCTGCTCGGTTGGCTTGCTCAACAGCTAAACGCGTGCCGATTGCGGATGGCTCATCAAGGACTTTTTGATCCCCCTCACAGTAAACTGCACCTATCTGAATTTGGCCAAGCAGTGTTCCAGAAAGCACAGACACGGCAATGATGGCGAAAAAGAAGTTTCTAATCATGCATCAAAGCTATTTTTTCATCTTTGAAGCATCAATCCCAATAAAACTTGTCAAACTCTATGAGTCCGTGGGCTTCATATTCTGCGAGGGCCTGAAGAATAGGTATCCGGTGGTGCAGATGGATTCTCAATTGGCGGCGCAGAATCGAAGACGATAATCAGACAGCGTGAAGCAATACAGCTTCAGTAAGTGAAGCAAAGGGGGCAGCAACCGCTGTTCTCTCGGAGACAAGTCGTGTTATCAGATCGACTGTTCTAAAGTTTAAAATCTGCTCGACTCAATTGACCGGCAAAATAGAGCGGGAGAAAGCGCAATTTTTGTTCCGCCAGCCTTGCGGGCGGTCGGGAGGAAAGAATGACTCCCGTGGGGCAGTTCGGATAATTTTTTAAAAAAAGATGCAGGCTTCGCAGGGAGCCGGACTCTCCGGATTTGACTTCGATGGGATGAATTTTCGCACCCCTGACGGCGAGGTAGTCCACCTCGGCGCTGCTGCCCCTTGCATCGCGTGCCCAATAGAACAATTCGCCCTCGCCTGCGGCCAACATCTCTTGGGCGACGAATTGTTCGGCAAGTTTGCCCCGGTAAAGTGAAAGCAGATCGCCCGGCTCGAGAGCCACCTCCACCGGCAGGCGGCAGGCTCGTTGCATCAGGCCGATGTCGAGCAGCGCCGCTTTGAACTTTACCGGATTAGCTGTCGCCCCCAGCGGGAGTCCTGATGGATCGGAGGCTGGGATGCGGTGCAGCATTCGGGCCTTGCAGAGGAGATCGAACGCCTTGCGATTGGTCGGCCCCGAGTGGCTTCCATCCAACTTGGTGTATTTGAGCTGTTCACCGACGCTTCTTGCCGAATTTTGAAGCACAGCATCCAAACAATCCGGCGCCACCCTCGGCGAGTATTTGGAGAAATCGTCACGCAGGGACTGCAGGATTTCCTCTTGCACACGGGCGGCTTCCCGCATGGAGCCTGTGTCCCGCCACAACTTGACCGCTTCAGGCATGCCGCCCACAAAAAAATAATTCCGCAACTCCTGCAGTATCAGCCCGTGGGAAGATGCGGCGATCGATTCCGGATTTCCCATCAACGCCTCGGCCATGACCTCCTTTCCCACGGCAAGCAGATACTCCTGAAAATTCATCGGGTCGACCCGCAGGTAGCGCAACCGACCCACAGGCACCGAAATGTCGCCGAGTGCAAACTCTAACAAGGAGCCTGCCGCCACGATGTGAAGCTGCGGCATTTCCTCGTAAAAATACCGCAGCGCGGACAGGGCCCGCGGACAGGCCTGGATCTCATCCAAGAAAAGCAAGGTCTTCCCTGGCACAATCCTGCCGCCGACGATTTCCAAGGCGCTGAGGATCCTGGCAGGATCGAGATTTTCGTCGAAAATCGCTCGCAAATCTCGGCGTTTTTCAAAATCGATTTTGACAAAATTCTCAAACAACGGAGCCAAAAATCGCTCGATCAACCAAGTCTTACCCACCTGCCTTGCGCCGCGGAGCACCAGAGGTTTGCGATGCCCCGAGTCTTTCCAAGAGAGCAATTCTTGTTCAATGAACCGTTTCATGACCGAAAACTGCCTCTGGAATTACAAAACTGCAAGCTTAATTTAGAAATACAGCCCTTTATTAAAATTTATTTTTCAGATAAAGACTATTATTTTATGTTACAACTCAGGATTCTGCCCTCCTGAAATTGATTTTCGTCTTAACCTGACTTGACTCGATTTTCATGACTGATGTTCTCTTCCGGACGACCCGTATCCCGTTTTTCATGACAGTTGTTCATTTGAAGCAAGCACATATATCAGTTTTCATAACCGCTGTTCGCCCGGAGACAACTCGTGTTGTCAAATCGATGAGTGCTGTTATTTCGGAGACGCCCCCAAGGCCTACTCGCTCAGCAAGCCAACAAGCTTGTAGCCCGTAGCCTGCGACTCGGAAGGCGAATACGCCCACGCCACATTTCAAAGTTTAAATGCGAGCCGAACTGGTCTTACAGCGTCATCCCGACCATTTTCTTTATTGAGGCAAGGGTGAATTCGCGGTTCATGCGCCCCATGAAGGCGGCGGGGCAGACGGGTTCACAGGCGTAGTAATTTGAGCACTTGCCGAAGCCTTGCTTGTCCATTTGGCGAACCATACCGAGGACGCGCCGGTCGCCTTCAGGCGTGCCTTGCGGCAGGAGTCCGAGATGGGTGACCTTGGCGCTCACAAAGAGCATGACGGAGCCGTTCGGGCATACAGCAGCAAAGGCACCGCAGCCGATGCAGGCAGCGCCATCCATCGCGGGTCTTGCAGATGTGGAGCACGCAGGTCGTTCCGCAGTCCGAGCCGCGGCTACGCAAGAAGTGTCTTTCAAGGCAGAAGCCGCCAGCCATTCTTGTAAACTACTCGCGCGTCTCTTGCAGGCGGTGCACTTGCCAAAGAGTGAGAAGATTCAGCAGAAAGAGAGTGGCGAAATAGAGGCTGTGCCGTTTCCAATGCAGTGCACCTGTGACCACTTCGTAGGTTCCGATGAAGTCGAGTGACATACCCCAGACGATTGGCGAGGCTCCAAGACCCAGGCTGCTGATGACCGAAAAGAGGGCGAAAAAGTGGTTCCTTCCCATCTGAGGCATAATGGCGAAGATGATTTTGGCATTGGCCACATTGAACGAAGCCCCAGCCGCGCCGCAGATGAAATTCAGGAGGCAAATCACATGCCATTTGCAAGGGATGACACCCGCCGCAATCAGAAACCAACCGGCAATGGCCCCTCCAAAAAGAATGAGAGCACCTGCAAGCAGCGGCTTGACTCCAAGCCGCTCGAGCAGCTTCCCAAGAAACGGCAGGCTCACCAAGGCCCCGAGAAATGAGATGCCCGTGAGATAGAGAACCTTCGAAACACTGAACTCTGGAAACTCGTGCAGATACTCCACCGTGAAGACTCCAAGACTGCCTACCACGATCACGAAGGAAAGATTGAAGAGGAGGAGAGAAAAAAACGGAGGATGAAAAAGAATCTGCCTCCAGGGCACCGGTTGAGAGGACTTTCGCATTTGCTCGGCTCCACACACATCCGGAATGCGGTTAATGAAAAAAAGAGCTGCTGTCCCTGTCAATGCACTCACCAAAAAGACCATCGCATATTCCCCGGCAACCACATCGCCAGCCATCAACAAGGCGGAACAAAAAAGCGAAATCAAAGCACCGCAAAACATAAAAATCTGATCACGGGACAAAAAAACGGCTTTCTCCTCCTCAGGTATGAGTGCGGCGATCCATGGCATCCAAGCCGTGGAGGCTATGCCCCGCAGGAAATTGAAAACAAAGAGGGCCGCAATAAGGAGCGAAAGCTTGGCAACATTATTGAGAAAAAAAAGCAGTGGCACCGCCGCCACCAAAAAAATGAAGACGGTCCGCAGGCCCCACCCCATTAAAACGAAACGCTTGTAGCCGAAGACTGGGAGCCACTTGGCGGCGGGCAACTGGAGCACCGTCATCAAGGGAGTAAATGCCGCAAGAACGCCTACCACAGTCGATGTAGCCCCGAGGCTCTTGGCATAAAGAATCATCGGAGCGCCAAGAATGATCTGAAAAGAAAGAGCATTCATCAGCGAGAACCAATGAACGCTGTAAAAACCCGTGGAGATTGGTTTGTTCAACTGGGAACGTTGCCGCGCCAAGGTGCGGAGCGGTAAAACATCTCGGAAAATTTAGTTCGGCACCACTGGCTGAGGCTCGGCAGCAGGCGCTTGGAGCTTCAAAATATATGGCTCTCCGGGACGAAAAATTGGAGCGTCAGTCTTGGGAGGCTGAATAAGACTGCGCGCGATGTAGGAGTCATTCGGCGGAGCCGTGAGTTTATAACTGCCCATGCCGTCAGGAAGCATCGGGGTGCCCCAGCGAGAACGGCAGACGACTTGGGAAGCATTCACTGGCGTGCCACTCAAGGTGTGGTTCATCATTTCAGGCAATTGAGGTGCAGTGAGTGTGCTGATGATTGCGCCACCCGCGATGAGAAGAGAGGTCATGATGCGATGACGATAACCTTGGTTTCAGAACAAATGCAATTCCCTGAACGAAGCGCCTGGCGAAAATCAGTTTTTCACGCGGACGAGGCCCAGTGTTTCCTGATCTCTGGTATTGAACGGAACATGGGCTGAGTAGAAGCCATCCAGTGCATGGCCCCTTTTTTTCAAGACGGCGGAGTAGTAGGCCCAGCCTCCCTCGGATATCACGAGATAGAGATCGTCGCCGCTGACATGACCCTCGACCGTGTAAAGCCCGATGGTGCCTGTGACTCTGCTGCCGGATTGCTGGAAGCTGGCAGTCCCCCACCCCTCGTCATCCGGTTGCCAATTTCCTGCCACTCGAGTATGCCCCGAGGCGGGGTTTGCAGCCAACCAGGCTCTGGAGGCCGCATTATTGCGGGCGTAGCGTTCTTGGGTGTTGCAGGCGGTGAGGCCAAGCGAAAACACAAGGAGGGTCATGCCGATGAACTTCGTCATGGCGTTTATATCCGCCGTGTCAGGCAGGAGGACAAGTGGAATGATGCAAATCTCGTGAATTTTGACAGGCGGGTTGCGCCGGCACGCTTCCTTGGGTTTAACTATGAGCCCTCATCATGATTGAACGCTACTCACTGCCCGGCATGCGGTCCGTTTGGACCGAACAGCGCAAACTCGAAATCTGGCTCGAAATTGAAACCCTCGCCTGCGAGGCCATGGCCGAACTCGGCACCATCCCCAAGGAGGACGCCGAGACGATCCGCGCCAAGGGCGCGTTTGATATCCATGCTGTGCGCGAGATTGAGAAACGCACGAACCATGATGTCATCGCCTTCATCGAGGATGTCGCCTCCCGCGTCGGCCCGGCCGCCCGCTGGATTCATCAGGGCCTGACCTCCTCCGACCTTCTCGATACCACGATTGCGGTGCAGATGGTTGAGTCCTGCGGCATTTTGGAAAATGACCTCCTTGCCCTGCGCGAAGCCGTGGCGGTTCGTGCCAAGGAACACAAATTCACTCCCATGATCGGCCGCAGCCATGGCATTCACGCCGAACCAATCAGCTTCGGTCTGAAGTTGGCCCTCATGTATGACGAGTTCACCCGCAGCCTCGAGCGCCTCCGCGAGATGCGCGAGCGCATTCGCGTGGGAAAGATCAGCGGAGCCGTGGGAACCCACGCCCATCTGGATCCCGAGGTCGAGCGCCGCGTTTGCGAGCGCTTGAATCTCAAGCCCGCCGCGCTCTCAACACAGATTCTGCAGCGTGACCGCCACGCGGAGTTCATGACTAATCTCGCACTCATCGCTTCCAGCATCGACCGCTGGGCAACGGAATTCCGCCACTTACAGCGCACCGAGGTGCTCGAGGTGGAGGAGTATTTTAGCGAGGGACAAAAAGGCAGCAGCGCGATGCCACACAAGCGCAACCCGATCACTGGCGAACGCCTGAGCGGGCTCGCCCGCGTCATTCGCGGAAACGCCATGGCCGCTCTGGAAAATGTCGCCCTCTGGCACGAGCGCGACATCAGCCACAGCTCGGTTGAACGCATCATTCTGCCCGACAGCTGCACACTGCTCGACTACATGCTTGTGACACTCACCAAGCTGGTTGCGAAGCTCATCGTGTATCCCGAGAACATGCGTCGCAACATGGAGCTCACTGGCGGCCTCTACGCCAGCCAGTCCGCACTCCTCATGCTCACCGAAAAAGGCATGGAGCGCAAAGACGCCTACGAAGCCGTGCAGCGCGCCGCCATGAAGACTTGGAAGGACAAGGGCGGACTCGCCAAGAACCTCTCCGAGGAGCCAACAGTCTCTGCCCATCTCTCCGCCGAGGAAATCCAAGACGCCTGCACACCCGACCGCCACTTCCGCCATGTCGAATCCAAATTCCGAGCCGTTGGCATTGTTTGACCACGCAGCAACCCCACCGGCCGCGCGGGTTCAGGAGTTGCGGGCGCAGATCGAGCGCCACAACAGCCTCTACTACCAGCAGGCTGCGCCCGAGATTTCCGACCGCGAGTTCGACGAGCTCCTGCGCGAACTTGCCGACCTGGAGCAGGCCCATCCCGAGCTTGCGAGCGCTGACTCACCCACCCGCCGGGTGGGTGGCAAGCCGCTCGAGGAGTTCGCCCCCGCCACGCACATCGTGCCGATGCAGAGCCTCGACAACACCTATTCGCCAGAAGAACTGCGAGAGTTCGTGACCCGCATCCGCAAGCTCGCGGAGGGAAGATCCATCCACTTCACTGTCGAACCCAAGGTCGATGGCGTCGCCATTTCCCTGCTCTACGAAAATGGCCGCCTCGTCCGCGCTGCCACACGGGGCGACGGAGTCACTGGCGATAATGTGACGCAAAATGTCCTCACGATCTCAAATATTCCCCACAGGCTCCGGGGCGAGGTTCCCGCGCAGATCGAGGTTCGTGGCGAGGTGTATCTGCCCAAGGCCATTTTTGCCCTTCTGAATACCGAGCGCGACGAAGAGGGTCTGCCGCCCTTTGCCAACCCGAGAAACGCCGCTGCGGGATCCATCAAGCAACTGGATCCCGCTGTCACAGCCTCCCGCAGGCTCGCCGCCGTTTTTTATGGCACCGGAGCATGGACTGGCCCCCAACCCGCCACAGGCCGCGAGATGTTTGCCACGCTGCAAAATTGGGGCCTCCCGATTTCCGAGAGAATTCTTGAGGGCTCGGATGAGGATTCCGTCAACGCCGCCGTCCTCACAATGGGCGATATGCGTCATAATTTTGCCTACGAGACAGACGGAGCGGTCGTGAAGCTCGACAGCTTGGCGCTGCGCCGTGAGTTTGGATTCACCGCCAAAGCCCCACGGTGGGCCATCGCCTACAAATACGAGCCCGAGCGCGCCGAAACCAAGCTCCTCGACATCACCATCCAAGTCGGCCGCACCGGCACACTCACGCCTGTGGCGGAACTCCAGCCCGTCTTCGTCTCTGGCAGCACGGTTTCCCGCGCCACCCTGCACAACGAAGAGGAAATCCAGCGAAAGGACATACGCATCGGTGACACTGTCCTCATCGAGAAGGCTGGAGAAGTCATCCCGGCCGTTGTGGCGGTGAAAAAGGATCTTCGCAATGGCTCCGAAAAGGTTTTTGAAATGCCACGGCAGTGTCCGTCCTGCGGCTCGCCCATTTCAAAGGATGGCGTGGCGTGGAAATGCACGAGCCATTCGTGCGGCGCCCAGGTGCGCCGGCGCATCGAGCATTTCGCCTCAAAACATGCGATGGATATCGAAGGCCTCGGCGAGGCACTCGTCGCGCAACTCGTGGATGCCAGCCTCCTCAAAGGCATCGCCGATATTTACACCCTCGACCGGGAATCACTCCTGCGTCTTGAGCGCATGGGAGAAAAAAGCGCATCCAACCTTCTCGCAGCCATCGAAGAAAGCCGTTCCCGTCCGCTCTGGAGGCTGCTAAACGGCTTGGGCATACCACATGTTGGAGTCACCTCCGCACGCGATCTTGCGAGTCATTTTCATACCCTCGATGCGCTCGCATCGGCCACCGGGGACACGCTCCTCACCATCCACTCCATCGGCGAAATCATGGCCGCAGCGATCCACACTTGGTTTCGAGCCCCTGAAAACAGCGCCCTATTGGAATCCCTCCGCACAAAGAAACTCAACTTCGGCGAGGGCGACACACCATCTGCACCCACCGACCACCGCCTGCAAGGCACGACTTGGGTCCTCACAGGAACCCTCTCCATTTCCCGAGAGGAGGCTGCCGAAACCATCCGTCGCCTTGGAGGCAAGGTCACGGGCAGCGTGAGTAAAAAAACTACCCACCTCCTTGCGGGTGAGGATGCGGGAAGCAAGCTCGACAAGGCTCGCGAGTTGGGAGTCCCGATCGTCGACGAGGCCGCTTTTGCTCAACTCTGCGCTTCACAGCAAGAGTCCTGAGAGGATCGGATTCAGCGGGCTTTCCTTGCCCAGCGAAGTTTGGCCGAAGTTGCGCGGGGATTGGCCCGGCACTCGTTGAGCGAGGGGCGAATGACCTCATCGGCGATCGAGTCGAAGACACCCTCACGGAAACCCGCTTGGAATGCCTTTTTGACGCGGCGATCTTCGCCGGAGTGGAATGTAAGGATTGCAGCGCGACCAGACGCATTCAAGCAGGCGGGCAAAGTGCGCAACAGGGCGTCCAAGGCGTTGAACTCCTCGTTCACAGAAATGCGAATCGCTTGAAAAACGCGCCGAATCGCTTTGTCGTCAGGTTCGATAGAGCGCGGCGGCAGGGCCTGCCGAATGGCAGAAGCCAGTTCGGTCGTGGTTTCAAAGTTTTTTCCCGCGAGCGCAGTAGCCAGTAGCCGGGCGTCAGGCTCATCCGCATTTTCCACAAGAGCCGCCTCAAGCGCGGATGGTGAAATTTTCAAAAGCCATTGGGTGGCGGAAATTCCCCGCGCGGGATTCATCCTCATATCCAATGGACCCGCAGACTTCCAAGTGAAGCCCCTCGCGGGATTATCCAACTGCATCGAAGAGACTCCCAGATCGGCGAGTATAAGATCGACGCCCGTGCGTCCAGCGGCAACGAGCGCGGCATGGAGCCCTGCAAAATTGGATTTCCGCGCCGTGAAAACTTCGGGACTCCATCCCTCGGCGCGCAGGGCCGACTCGGTTTTTGCCATCTCCACCGGGTCGGCATCAAGGCCGATGAGATGCCCACCAGGAGCGATTCTTTGAAGGAGTCGCCGAGTGTGACCTCCAAAGCCCAGCGTGCAGTCCACCGCCGTCTCACCCGCTCGCGGAGCGAGGACCTCGAGGACCTCGCTCACCATGATGGGCACATGGGTGCCCGCAGGCGTCTTTCCCGATGCGATAACGCGGGCGATGGTATCCTGATGACCAGCGAGTTCCTTGTATTTCTGATCGAACCGGCGCGGGTTTTTGCCCGAGTAGCGTGGGCGGCGGCGGTGCGGTGTCTCCTCGCTCAAAGCTCGTTGTATTTTTTGTTCGAGCCCTTGGCCCTCGCAACAGCATACCGCTCCTCATTCAGCGCCAGCTTGGCCTGCATGGCAGCTCCCAGATCCACCCCGCAATTCGCGGCCATTTCAAAAAGCAAGATACCTACATCGGCCATCTCCGACGCAATCTCCGCACGCCGCGTCGCCACCCTCTCGAGCGACTGCCCGGCGTCCTGCCACACAAAGTGCTGGAGGAGTTCCCCAGCCTCTGCGGCGATCGCTACGGCCATTTCCTTGGGGTTGTGAAATTGGGCCCAGTCCCGCTCGTCACGAAAGGCGCAAATTTGGGCGGTGAGTTCCGTAATACTGTCGCTCATAGGGACGCTGTATGGCGGAATCTTCGAAGACAATCAAACGGGTAATCTGAGGACCCAGCATTCTCGCTCCTGAGGATTGACAAGTTATCAACATCTCCTCCTGCACTTCTGCCACCTCCTGGTTTTTTGTTCAAAAGGGTGACTGCGGTCAGATCTGGTAATCAACCTCCAAGCCTGGCGACTTCACGGGGATGGCAAAGGGAATAGGCAGACCATCTTGGCGAAGCTTTTTAAGGGAGACTTCGGAGACTTGATCAAGGCTGTAACGATCCAGGATGTTGGCGATGGCATTGCGCACATCGAGCATGAGAAGCCGGAGACCGCAATGCTCCTCATCGGGGCAGGAACATTTGGTGTAGGCCGTGTGGCTTACGCATCCGATGGGCGCGAGCGGGCCATCGATAAGCCGCACAACTTCACCCATCGAGATGTTTTCCGGGGGCTTCGCAAGAAAGAAGCCGCCATGCTTTCCTCGCTTGCCGTCGACGATACCGCCTTCGCGTAGTTGAACAAAAATCTGTTCCAAAAACGGAAGCGGGATTTTCTCTCTTGCCGAGATTTCCTTGAGAGGAATCAATTCCCGGCCGGCCTCACGGGCTAGAACCATGTCGATCAGCGCGCGCAGGGCGTATTCTCCGCGTTTAGTGAGTTTCATGGGCGGTTCGGAGCGAGTCGGGGTGAGAAGGGACCGGCATCCGGACAATCCTACAAGCGGTTTTTTGGGATGGAAAGACCGGAAAAGAACGATACTCGTTTGTTAGCCTAAAACTAACAATCGCTTCTTTTATTCATCATTCCCGAATGATGTAAAAACCATCACCTTTGGAAAATGATGTTATTTCCGTTTGCCGAGTATTGGTGGTTTTATGCTTCGTTCATCGTTTTTGTCTTAGGTGTGCTGGCCCTCGATCTGGGTGTCTTTCACCGGCAGGCGCATGATGTCGGTTTTCGCGAGGCGCTCACCTGGAGTGTCATCTGGGTGGCAACGGCCGTGGTATTTGGTCTTCTTTTTCATGAGTTTGCCATCTACCGCCTGCAAAACTGCGAGCGACTCTTGGCGATTCCGGGATTCAACCCCTTGGAGGCCGCACAGCGGAGCACATTGCAATTCTTCACGGGCTATATCGTCGAGAAGGCACTCTCGGTGGATAACATTTTCGTATTCGTAGTGATTTTTACCTACTTCAACATTCCCAGCAAATACCAGCATCGGATTCTCTTCTACGGTATTTTGGGGGCCTTGGTGTTCCGCTGTATCTTCATCGCTCTTGGATCTGTCCTCATTCAATATTACTGGGTTGTTATTCTCTTCGGTGTCTTCCTGATACTGACTGGCATCAAAGTGCTTCTGGCTCCGGAAAAGCCAGTAGAGCCTGAAAAAAATCCGATCCTGAAGCTGTTGAAGAAATTCCTTCCGGTGAGTCCAAATCTTGATGGGCAGAAATTTTTTACGAAGCACAACGGCGTTCGTATGGCTACCCCGCTCCTTGTCGCTCTGATCTTGGTGGAAATCTCTGATATTGTGTTTGCGGTGGACAGCGTTCCAGCGATTTTTGCTATCACTAAAGAACCGCTCATCGTATTCACTTCAAACATTTTCGCTATCCTTGGATTGCGAGCCATGTTTTTCTTACTCGCGGGCGTCGTGCACAAATTCCGCTTCTTGAAATACGGACTCGGCCTCGTGCTTGTTTTTGTAGGACTGAAAATGGTCTGGCTGAATCAGGTCTTTGATGGACACTTCCCGATCGGTTGGTCACTCGGGATCATCTCGGCGCTCATCGGAGGATCGATCTTGGTGTCATTCCTCATTCCGGCAAAGAAAGACTGACCGCAGCGACTCATGCAGGAGCGACCGAAGTCGGCCACCGCAGAGTCTCAAAGATTGAGAATCTTCGAAGGCGCTCATGTAGGTCAGGCGTCTCGCCTGACACCGCATAACTTCCACCTCGAAGGCCTCCGTCTTGGAGCCTACGCCTCGCAGGCGGGACGCCCGCGCTACCTATCGCTCACCCGAAATCAGGGGCTTTTCTTTTCGTGATTCTCGTCGGAGTTCAAGATGGATGCGATCCGCTTCACAGCGGGTGTTGAAAGCATTTCAGCCCATGACGAGCGGGTTATTTCGACAGCGGCTCCGGGCAGGATGTCCTGCCATGCGTCAGTGGACTCCGAAAGATCTGCGGGCAAGATGATCGTGGCTGGGATATCGCAGCGAGGAAAACGATATTGTTTGAGGATCGCCTCGTGCCGCGCTGCCACTCCGCTTGTCGCAGGCTCGGGCTCCATGCGGAATGGGGGCACTGAGCGTTTCAGAGCTTTCTTCATGGAATCCAGCCACCCTACTGGCTTGTCTGTTTGGGGAGGCACAGAGCCGATGAGGACCAAGCGAGGAAGCGGCCGCCCGGCGGCTTGAAGTTGGCGGGCCATTTCCAAAGCCACGGTGCCCCCAAAACCAAATCCGGCGAGTTGAAAATCCTGCAGAGGTTCATTTTCAAACAACGCGGCGATGTATTGAGCGGCGGCGCTTTCAATCGAGGGATGGCATGCTTCGGGATTCAGCGCACCACGGGCGGCAATCCCGATGACGCGACGCGATTTGCCGAGAGCCCCGAGAAGATCCGAGTAGGACTCCGTGAGCCCATTCGCCGAATGAACGAGAACGAGAGTGCTACCGCTGCTTTCCATACACATTTCAACAAGCGGCACCCAAGCGGATGGAACCAGACGCTTATTCAGGCTCGAACCCTGAGCAGCCTTTGGGACTGGGGCAGAGAGCGCAGAACTTATGGGCTGAACTGGCTGTGGCAAGGCGGATTCATCGACCCAACCGGCCCGGTTGAGAAGCCACTGCTTAAGGCAGACAGCACCGGAGACCGGATTGTCCGCGAGGGCGTAAGTCTCATGCGAACCAACAAAGAAGTCCAAGACTTGGGGAAAAACCTCGCGGGCGGACTGAATTTCAGGTGCCGAGGGGATACCAAGAGCCTTCCGCGATCCACTCTCCAAATAAACATCACCTTCCCAGTCCCTCCAGCCATTGAGTCCGGTGTCCAAACCCAGCCTACCGGTGGCACCAGGGATATCTTTCCATCCGGGAAATTTCAGAAAAAGACGGCCGAGGTAGCCGGGGGGAACATCCAGTCCGTCCGCATCGGCTACGATAGCTTCGCTTTCGGCGGTGGGTTTTCCCGCCGGGAGGCGCAAAGTCTTTCGGCGCACGAATCCCGCGAGACCGAGTCCGCAGAGCGATGCGGGGCTGAAAAAAATGACCTGCTGAAGAGGGTGCTCGATTTGTTTTTGCCAGATAGAAGCGGCTGATGGAAGTGGCGAACCTGCTTCGACGGCTACACACCTGAGCGTCGGCGAGCAGAGTTCGCCTTCATGTCCCCAGTCCGCGGCCTGGTTTGCCCACTCAGGGGTGGTCAGGCGCAGGTGGGTGACTGGCGCAGCAGCAGAGTCGAGCATGTCGTAGCCGGCCACATAGGCAGTCCCACCCGAGAGAAGGGGAATGAGCCATTCATCAAAAAAAGCACCGCCACCTGGCATCGAACGGACAAGGAAGGAATGACCGGGTTGGAAATCTAAAATTCTGGCCCCCTCCAGTGCTGAAGAAACCAGCATACTGTGGGTCAAAGCACGGACTACGGGCGGAGCGCCATCCGAGTGTCCTGGCATGGTGGCAGCGAGTTCGTCGGGAGCTATATTTCGCGGGTCGGCGGAGGCGGGTTCCAATGTGTCCCAATCCTGATCGATAGTGATACGGCGACGCGTGCCGGCGTCAATGCCTGCGGAACTGGCGCCATCGCAAAAGACCAGCGCGACATCATGAGCTGCGAGGGTGGATTCCACCCACTCCGCCGGGGCCGTGGGATCGATGGCGAGGCAGGAATTCCCGGCCTTCCAAGCGCCCAGCATCGCAACACTGATCCATGCCGAGGGAGAAAGAAAGAGAGCCGCATGCCAACCACCGGCGAGACCGGTCTGGGCGAGATGCGCTGCCAGTTTGTCCGAGAGGGCATCCAGCTCCCCATAGGTCATTTCATAATCCCCAAACCTGACGGCAACAGCCCCACTGTTTCGTTGAACCACTTTGCGGAACGCCTCGACGATGGATGCCGGTTGTTGGCGAATCTCAGGGCCGCGAGACCAATCGCGGAGTTGAAGTATTTCGTCCGGCAAAAGAACGGGAAGGCGATTCACTGGCTTAAAAAGGTTTTCCGGAAGGGAATCGATGTTTTCCATCAATCGGGCGAGAAAATCCTTGAGAGCCGCTTCGGAGCCGAAGGGACCCGTGAGGGAGAGCTCCAATCGTGGCCCCGGGCGGGCCTCGAGAACCAAGCCTCGGAGTGTGACCGGTTGGAGTTGGGCATCGAAGTTGATCCACCGCGGCAAGGCTGTGTGGATGCTGTCATTAATGGAGGACCCTCGCCAGGCGAAGGTGGCAGGTGTCTCCTGCTGGGTGAATTCGAGTCCAGCACTGCGCAGGGCCTCGTCTCCTTCGATCCAGATGTTTTCAGACATCGCATCGATAAGGTTCTGCTCGGCATCCAGCCAGTCGCCCACCGACTCGTTCCAAGAATGGACAAGCGGAAGCCAATTTTGGAAAAACCCAACTTCCGTTGAGTCACCCCGAGCGTCAAAGAGGGCCAGCATGACATTTCCCGTAGCTCCAAAGCGCCGCAGCAAAAGAGACCACAGGCAGCGGAGGGCAAGGCTCTCCTCGAGATCGTGGTCTAAGCAGAATTTGGTGAACGCCGTGGTTTTATCACGGTTCAAAAGAAGGGAGGCCCGCACTTGTTCTCCCTTGCCAAAACGGGGTTCCAAGCGCAGGGGCGCAGTGGCACCTTTCAAAAACTTATCCCAGTCTCGCGGTTTGATAGGCTCGGGAAAATCCCCTGCGGGAGCCAAGGGGGATTGGCCAAGTGTGAGAAGCAAATCCAGAAGGACGCGGGTGATCGAAAACTCATCAAGCAGAAAAGACGGACTTGTGAGCAAATAGTGACCGCCGCCGCCAGGAAGACGGATTTCGTGGAAACGAATGAGTGGAATCGCAATCGGCTCGAAGTCGACCAGGGCATCTGCCACAAGGAGAGCATTCCATTTCGGAGGGATTTCCTCAGTGGGAATGCTTTGCCAGTCGAGCGAAATCCAGTGGGGCTCGGCCTTGTCGGCCTCGCGCACCATGACGCCCTCTGAAGTTTTTGTGAATGCAGAGCGAAGGATCGGATGGCGCTGTATGACGATCTGCCAAGCTTGCCGGAGAATATCCGGATTCATGCTCTCACCGAAACTGATCGATACCTGAATGTGCGATCCCGGAGAGCAGGGTGCACTTTGGTAGCGATGGTAAGCCGCTGCCTGCATCGGATTGGCCAGGTATTGCCTCATGGTGCGTTTTTAGAGGTCGCTGTCCGTGACTGCGCCAGTGGAAGCCGTGGAGACGAGCTTGGCGTATTTTGCAAGGACACCACGGTTGTAGCGGGGCTTGGGCTTCTTCCACTTTGCCAAGCGGGCGGCGATTTCCTTCGCGGGGACATCAAGTGCGAGCGTATTCTTCACCCCATCGATCGTGATCAAATCGCCATTTTGCACGATGGCAAGCGGCCCACCATCGAAAGCCTCCGGAGTGATGTGGCCGACGACAAATCCATGCGTGCCGCCAGAAAAACGCCCATCGGTGATCAGCGCGACATCCTTGCCCAACCCTGCCCCCATGACCGCACTTGTGGGCGAGAGCATTTCACGCATGCCGGGACCTCCGCGCGGCCCTTCGTAGCGGATGACAATCACATCCCCCTTCTTGATTTTGTTAGCAAGGATGGCCTCGAGGGCTTTTTCCTCGGATTCAAAAACGCAAGCACTCCCGCTGAATTTCTCGCCTTCCTTGCCGCTGATTTTTGCGACGGCGCCCTCCGGCGCCAAGTTCCCCTTGAGGATCACGAGGTGGCTGTTCTTTTTGATCGGATTCTTGATGGGGCGAACAATCTCCTGCCCCTTCGGGTATGGCTTAAATGGAGCCAGGTTTTGCTTGAGTGTTTTCCCGGTGACCGTGAGGCAGTCGCCGTGGAGCAGGCCCTCGGCGAGGAGGGATTTCATGAGTGGCACGATGCCGCCGATGGATACCAACTCGGACATGAGAAAACGCCCGCTGGGCTTCAAGTCTGCAAGCACTGGCACGCGCTTACCAATGCGGGTGAAATCCTCGAGGGTGAGTTTGATTTTGGCCGTGTGAGCAATGGCGAGGAGGTGAAGAACGGCGTTCGTCGAGCCTCCCAGGGCAATGATCACCGTGATGGCATTTTCGAGGGCTTCCTTGGAAATGATATCCGAGGGAAGGATGCCACGCTTGAGCATGTTGAGAACAGCGGCACCGGCCTTTCGACAATCCTCTGTCTTCTGCGAAGAAACGGCATTTTGTGCGGAACTGTTCGGAAGACTGAAGCCCATCGCCTCGATGGCGGAGGCCATGGTGTTGGCCGTATACATGCCACCGCAAGAGCCCGGGCCGGGTATGGCATTAGCCTCCACATCGTGGAGTTCTTTTTTCGAAATTTTATTGGCCGCACACTGACCAACAGCTTCAAAGACCGAGACGACGTCCAACTGACGCTTGGCAAGGCAGCCTGGGAGTATGGTGCCACCGTAAACAAATACAGCCGCGCGGTTCATCCGGACGATCGACATGATGCAGCCCGGCATATTTTTGTCGCAGCCACCGATCGCTATGAAACCGTCAAAGCCTTGGCAGCCCACAACAGTCTCAATCGAATCCGCGATGACCTCGCGCGAAACGAGGGAATATTTCATCCCCTCGGTGCCCATCGAGATGCCGTCCGAAATCGTAATGGTGTTGAAAATCGTCGCCTTGCCGCCGGCGGCATCGATACCCAGAGCGGCTTCGCGCGCGAGTTGATCGATATGCATGTTGCAGGGAGTCACCATGCTCCATGTCGAGGCAACGCCTATCTGAGGCTTTGAAAAATCGCTTTCCTTGTATCCGACCGGATAGAGCATTGCGCGGCTTGCGGCGCGGCTCAAGCCATCAAAGACAGCTGAGGAAAACGGACGCATGAGTGATTGGGACTTGGGCATAATAATAAAATGGCGAAGAGCATGAATTATCCCGACTCGCCTGCGTGAAGAAAAGGCATTTTCAACCAGTCACCGGGAACTAAAAACTCTCCACCCTTTACAATTGAACCCTGAGACGGGAATTCTCCTGTTCTAAATGACACTTCTCGATCGTCTGGAAAAATCGCTGGGGCGCTATGCTGTTCCGGGCCTCATCCGTTATGTGGTGGCTCTTAACGCACTTGTTTTCATTCTGGTGACATTGAATCCAGATTACGTCCAGGCCCTCCAACTCGACCCCTCGGCTGTTCGGAATGGCGAGGTCTGGCGGGCCTTCACATGGATATTCATTCCAGAGACGATGAGTTTTTTTTGGATTCTTTTTTATCTCATTTTCACTTGGTGGCTCGGCGACATGCTTGAGGAAAGCTGGGGAGCCTTTCGGCTGAATGCTTATTATTTTCTTGGGATGTCCCTGTGCATCGCATCAGCCCTTTTGTTTGGCGCGGCAGGAGGCAACTTCTTTCTGAATCTCTCACTGTTTCTGGCTGCAGCGACACTCGCGCCAAATTTCGAAATTCTTCTTTTTATGATTCTGCCGGTAAAAATGAAGTGGGTGGCTTTGTTCAGCCTCTTGGTTCCTGCGGGATACCTTTTGTTCGGGCCACTGGACATGAAAATGATGGTTGTGATGTGCCTCGGCAACTACCTGCTTTTCTTCGGCCCTTCTTTTTTAAAGAACCGGGCTGAGGCAGCGAGCACGGGAAAACGCCGGGAGCGCTTTGAGAAGGGCCTCAAGGGAGAAGAGACGCTCCACCGATGCGAGGCCTGTGGAATCACCGAGGCGTCGAATCCCGAAGCGGAATTCCGAGTCTCTGCGGACGGCAAGGAATATTGCACCGAGCACCTCCCCTCGCGCTCGGCGGCTTAGTGCAGCCTCCTCACATTCGATCAACAAGCTCGGGAATCTCGTGAAGGCCACGGATGGTGTGGTGGGGCTTCACATCGGCGTGCTCTTCGGAGCCTGGAACCTGCAACCATACCGCAGAGGCCAGTTGGGCATTGAGGGCGCCGGCAATGTCCCGCTCCAGACTATTTCCGACCATGACTGCACGGTTAGCCGAAACTCCAAGTTCACGGAGGAGAATATGGAAAATCTCGGCTCGGGGCTTCCCAATTCCATGCTCGCCTGAAACAGCGATGGCATCGAAGTAGGCTCCAAGTCCAGACGCGGCGATTTTTTCGCGCTGCAAGTCTGGGGCGCCATTGGTAAGAAGCGCGATTTTATGGCCCGCCTTGAGACGAGCGAGCGTTTCGATCGCATCGGGCATGAGACGCGCCAATTGCCTTCGTTGGGTGCTGAAGTGGGCAGCAAGATTCTCCGCAGTATCATCATCTACCACGCCTTGAGCTCTTAGAACGGCACTAAACACAGAAACGCGGTAAGTTTGGGACCACTCACACAGTTTGAGCAATTCCGGCTTATCACCCTTGAAGCGTCCCCAAAGGCACTCATGGAAACTGATGCCGATGGATTTCACATAATCGTAGCAAGGTCCCTTTCTCCAAAACTCGAAGCCAAACTTTTTGGCATCCGCCAAAAAGACCGAGGTCTCGATACCTGCAAGTTTCGAAGCCAGTTGGGCCGTGGAGGCCAAGGCCTCCTTCGAAACCGCCTCGTCAACAATCAGTGTGTCATCCAGATCAAAAAGAATCGCATCTACAGCCATGCCCTACCCCATTTCACACTCGAAGGATCTCTGTCGATAACAGAAAACATTAAAAGCCCATAAACTAGGGGTCAGTGTTCATTTTCTCTCATTTTTTGCGAAACAAAGTCTCTCAACTTCGTAGGAACCTTTTTCTCAGACCGCGATAAATCCATGCGGTGAATGACCCTGCTCACATTGGCCGCGTTTTTCATGCCCAAGTGCTCGGCAATCCACGCTTGGGACACGGTTGTCTTCTTCCACAGCAAACCAGCAAGGATCACCTTGCGCGGCTCCGAGCAACGATACCCAGCCAATTCATCGGCGCGAAGATTTGCCAAACGCAATCCTTCTTCCAGAAGTGCGAAAGCAGTTTGCTCACCATGGGCCTGTCTTTCAGGGCTAGCATCATAGCCCCGCGCTTTGCGTTCTCGCCTAATCACCCCCTCACTCAGCTGCATTAACTTCTCGGCAAACGCCTGCTTTCCCCAATGCCAACCACGCCTCAAATGGCTTCCACGCTTGTCGGCATCGGCATCCACTTCCACAAATCCGCTACGCTCTCGCTCCTCAGCCACGCGCTTGTCCAAACGCTCGACCAGTTTTTCTCGCCCTTCAGCCGTATCCTCCACGCCCATGATCGCAAGGCCTTGCCCCGCCGCCAACCACTTCGCCCTTTGATGCGGCATCAAGGCATACCCTCCTGCAAGACTACTCCAAGGATAATCCAAGACACTCTGCCCACGCGTTACATCCACCAGACCAGCGCGACCCGGATTCAAATGAATGTAATCCCAGAGCGTTTCATAATAATAGGGGCTATCCCCATCGACGACCACCGCCTTGTAACGATCTCCAAACATCCGCCCCCATTCGCGATGCCGGACATTAAATCGCCGCGTCACGGTGTTTTGGAACCACTTCATGCCCTCCACCAGGTTCGCCTCCGGCGTCTGAATAAAAAGATGGTAATGATTTTCCATCAACATCCACGCGTGAACGAGCCAGCCAGTTTTTTTACAGATATCGGCCAGACATTGCAAAAAAAACCGCCGGTCATGATCATCCAGAAAGATCGCCGCTTTCCGGTTGCCCCGTGCCATTACATGGTAAAAAGCTCCCGCATATTCCAATCTAATACTTCGCGCCATAGTGGTATTCCAACGGATAAATCAAAAGCACGCAACCAAATTTTGGGAGAAAATGAACACTGACCCCTAGTTTAAAACTCTCGCCGCTGAAAATTTTGCTAAATGAAACCTGCCATCTTGTTTGGTGGAATTCCCCGTTGAGGACTACCTTATTTTAGTAGGTGTTTCCCAGAATCTGACCCCTTTTTTCGCCGAGCAGTTTTCAGAAATCAACCTGCCGCATTCACAAGACCGCCGATGAATCCAAGGATTTCCTTCTTACCGTCGCGGGTTTTGGATGATGTCAAAAACACAGTGAGCGGATCGGAGTGAAAAGCCGAAAGAGCCTGTAAAAAGGCATCTGTGTTTTTTTTCAAATGCGAAGACTTGAGCTTGTCGGCCTTGGTGAAAACAACAGCAAAAGGTCGGTCCACCTCTCCAAGCCACTCGAGAAACTCAAGGTCGATTTTTTGGGGTTCGTGGCGGGAATCCACCAAAACAAACACGCGCTGCAAGTTGGGGCGATCCGCAATGTAGGTCGCGATGATCTCCTGAAATGCCGCACGGTGGCCTTTGGGCACCTTGGCATAGCCGTAGCCGGGCAGATCGACCATGCGGAAGCTTCCGTTGATTTTGAAAAAATTAATGAGCTGAGTGCATCCGGGAGTCTGCGAGACGCGCGCGAGCCCCTGCTTGCCTGTGAGGAGATTTAGCAAAGAGGACTTCCCGACATTCGAGCGGCCAATAAAGGCAAACTCCAGAACCTCGTCGTTCGGGCACCCCTCCAACCCGGGACTGCTTTGCAGGAATTCTGCTGATGTAACACGCATGCTGGTTTAATCGATGAAACGACGCGTGATGTCTCCATAGCTTTCGATGCGGCGGTCGCGAAGGAAGGGCCAGTGGGTGCGCTGGGTGTCCACGGTCTCGAGGTCGACCTCCACCACGAGCACTTCGTCGCGATCGGGCGACGCCTTGGCGAGAATCTCTCCCGAGGGATCCGCCGCAAAGCTTTGACCCCAGAATTCGATCCCATCCCCACCATCCGGTGCCTCGTGGCCAACGCGGTTCGGGGCGAAAACATAGCATCCATTGGCAATGGCGTGCCCCCGCTGAACCGTCTCCCAGGAGGAATGGTGACGCCGCCCGTATTTTTCTTTTTCCTTCGGATGCCAACCGATCGCGGTTGGGTAGAAAAGAATCTGCGCACCCTGAAGAGCTGTGAGGCGAGCGGCTTCAGGATACCATTGGTCCCAGCACACACAGACACCGATGCGGCCAAAACGCGTGTCCCAAGCGCGAAAACCCAGGTCACCTGGCGTAAAATAAAATTTCTCGTAGAAAAGTGGATCGTCTGGGATGTGCATTTTGCGGTATTTGCCAAGGAAGGATCCATCGGCATCGATGATGGCGGCAGTATTGTGATAGAGACCGGGGGCTCGGCGCTCGAAGAGGGAGGCGACGATGACGACCCCGAGATCCTTGGCGAGCGCTTGCAAAAGCTCGCTCGTGGGGCCGGGAACCGGCTCGGCGAGGTCGAAATATTTGTGGTCTTCGATCTGGCAAAAATAGACCGACTGGAAAAGTTCCTGAAGGCAGACGATATTTGCACCCTTCGCGGCGGCCTCGCGGACGCCTCTTATTGCGGCAGCAAGGTTGGCCTCCCTATCGAGCGAGCAGGAATTTTGGACGAGTCCGACTTTGATTTGAGAGTTGAGCATGGGTGAGTGGTATTTTTTTGGAGCACCCGAGTAAAGGGCACTGTATGTCGGATTTTTTTGAATTCAGATTCGTCTTGCCTCAAAAAACCGCATTCCAGAATATGAAGTATGAGATCAATATCACACGAGGCGCAAGGCGCCGAGGATTGGGATAGTCTTTTCTACAAATCGGCGGATGGTTTTTTTCGTGGCTGCGAGGGCGTGGCCCTGACTTACGACGATGTCTCGCTCGCTACCCGCTACAGCGAAATCCTGCCAAAGGATGCCAACTACGAAACACGGCTTGCTCCGGGTCTCCACCTGCACCTGCCCATCGTTTCAGCAGATATGGACACAGTCACCGAATCGCGTATGGCCATTGCCTTGGCACTGCACGGCGGGCTCGGTCTGATTCATTATAACATGCCACCACGGCAGCAACTTTCCGAAGTTTCCAGGGTCAAAAACCATGTCCATGGCTTGATTCGCGAGCCGATCAAGGTCCATCCCGACCAAAAAATCGGCGATGTTTTGAATCTCATCGAAGAGAAAAAATTCACCTTCAGCACCTTTCCGGTTGTGGATGAATCCGGGCGCCTTCTTGGCCTTCTTCCCGGGCATTGCGTTCGCACCCGCTTTGCGTCGCGTGGTGTCTGCGAGGCGATGGTCATGAGGTCATCGGTCCTAACCATTCGCGAAGACGAACTCGGGAATGACCCGATTGCACGAGCTGACCGGTTTTTTACCGACAATATTGGCATCCACAAACTGCTTGTTGTGGATAAGGACGACCATTTAAAGGGCCTCTTTACTCTGAGCGACATTGAGAGGATTTCTCAGGAGCGCTCTCTCCAAACCAAACCTGCGCGGGATGAAAAGTTCAGGCTCATCTGCGGCGCAGCCATCAGCCCGTCAAGGCTTGCTGATGGCTCACTGGATCGGGAGTCGCTCCTCACGCATGTTGGGGCCATGGTTGAGCGCGGCCTCGATGCCGTGGCGGTATCGACAGCCCATGGACACACTCGAGGCGTTGGAGAGGCCGTGAAAGCCATCCGCGGAGAGTTTGCCGATTTGCCGATTATTGCGGGTAATGTGACCAGCGGCGCCGGAGTCGGTTTTCTCGCAGAGTGCGGCGCGGATACGATCAAGGTTGGACAAGGGCCCGGCTCGATTTGCACCACACGCGTTGTCGCCGGCGTGGGTATCCCCCAACTCACCGCGCTTTATGTTTGCTCGAAGGCCGCTGAACATTGCGGAGTCACTCTTCTTGCCGATGGAGGCATCACGAAATCCGGCGACATCGTAAAGGCCCTCACACTTTCCCACGCCATTGTCTGTGGGAGTCTTCTGGCAGGTTGTCCCGAGGCGCCCGGGCAGATCATGGAAATCAACGGAAAATTCTACAAACAATACCGCGGTATGGGCAGCCACGCGGCAATGAAAGCCGGCAGCGCCGCCCGCTATGGCCATGGCAAGGATATCGGCCGCAAATCAGCAGCTGAAGGCATAGAGGCCCTCAAAGAGGTTTCCGCGCCAGCAGATGCCGTCCTCGCACAGCTTGCTGGAGGCCTCCAGAGCGGCATGGGCTATGTGGGCGCTACGAACCTTGCCGAACTCCGTGCCAATGCCCGCTTCACGCGTATTACGACATCAGGCCTACGAGAGAGTGCTCCGCATGATGTCATCGAAGTAAAGACAGGCAACACACTCTGAGCCGAGCTGGTCGCTACCGCCTACTTCGGAAAGATCTCCGAAATCAGATGGGCATAGCGCTCTGAGATGACATGCCGCTTGAGCTTGAAGGTGTTTGTCATTTCATCACCCACCTCAAAGGGCTTCGGAACAAATCTCCAGGTGGTGATTCGCTCAAAGGATTTAAAGCCATTTGAGTGATTGATGAGCCTGCGGATGTCTTCATCAATCAAGCGGTGAGCTTCAGGATTTGCAGCAAGTTCGGCTGCGGTGGACTCGCTGAAACCGGCTTTTCGGAAATGCTCGAACGATGGCACGATCAAGGCCGCAAGGGCTTTTTGATCCTGTCCGACGACCATGCACTGGTCAACGAATGACGACTCCACAAGACGCGCCTCAATCGGAACAGGCTCGATATTTTCTCCATTGAGAAGAACGATTGTATCCTTGGAGCGACCCAGAATTTTCACACAACCGTTAAATGTCACCATGCCGATGTCGCCGGTATTCATCCATCCATCGCGCAGCACACGCGCCGTTCCCTCGGGGTCCTTGTAGTAGCCACGCATGACTTGCGGGCCCTTCACATGGATTTCCCCACGCAGCCCACGCCCGCCGCCAGAGCGTCTGGAGTCGGGATAAAGAATTTCACCGCTTTGCAGGTCAACGATGCGAATCTCGGTGTGAGGGTAGGGTTCTCCCACAGTTCCAATGACCAGATTATCCCAAGTCCGCACGGCCAGCACGGGGGAGGTTTCCGTCATTCCATAGCCCTCCAGCACCGGGATACCGATGAAGTTGAAAAACTCGTCCACATGCGGCTGTAGCGCGCCGCCTCCAGAGATGGTTCCGCGGAACTCACCCCCTACAATGGCACGGAGCTTTTTCAGAACGATACCATCGAGGAGCTTGGCAGGGACGATGGATACGGCCCACAGGCAGGCGTGTGTGCATACGAGTTTGAGGTTTTGAAAAACTCCGCGCCCGTGTTCATCGAGTTGCTGCCCCCTATAAAATCTCTCCGCCCGTTTGACGTTGCGAGTCACAGCATAGGCGAGGTGGAAAAGCTTCTGGCGAATGGGAGGGGCGGATTTCACATTAGACAAAATTTTGAGGTAGAGATTTTCCCAGAGCCGCGGAGCGGACGCCATCACGGTCGGGCGCACGGTTTTCAAATCGTCGGCGAGGCTGCGGAGTGATGTGTAATAGGTGCCTACTCCCCGCGAGATGGAGAGCATTTCAAAAGCCCTCTCATAGCTGTGCCAGACCGGAAGGATCGACAACGCGCGGTCTCCCGGGCGCAGGGCGATGGGAAGATTCTCGATCTGCGAGCACATGTTGGCATGGGTGAGTTGGACCCCCTTGGGTGTTCCAGTGGTGCCAGAAGTGTAAATGATCGTGCACAAATCCTCCGGACGCACGGCACGGGCGCGCTCTTGGGCGCCTTGGTCGCCCCCCGAGCGCTTCCGGGCTCCCTCGGCGAGCAATTGGTCGAGGCGATGAATCCCCTCCCCCTCGGAAATGTCTTCGGGTGCCATGACGATGATTCCACGCAGATGGGGCAATTGCGGGCGGCAATTTTGAATCCGTGCGAGCATCGCCTTGTTCTCGACGAAAACAAAACGGGCATCCGAATGGGTGAGGATATAAATCAGCTCTGGATCTGAGATGTCTGTGCCTCGCGGCACATCGGCGGCACCTGCGAGAAGGATGGCATAATCGGCGAGAATCCACTCCAGGCGGTTATCAGCCAGCAAGGCCACATGCTCACGGGGTTCAATACCCAGAGAAATGAGAGAAGTCGCCAGGTCCAAACCGCGCTCGTAGGTTTCACGAAAGCTGAGCGGAACAAAGGCGCCCGTCTTTTCCTTCCTGCAGAAGCCCGGCAGTCCATCGTAGCGGAGCGCGGCATTGGCGTAGACTTGGGGAAGTGTGGATCCGTATTTGAAATCAGCCATGGTGTGGCGGGGTTGTTGTGAGTTTGAGGAGGTTGGAGGCCTTTGCCGGTTTAGGGAGAATTGGGCTGTGCGAGGAGTTTCCTAATCCAAAATTCGAAGTTATTTCGAGCGTTCACCGTCCGGAGCGCACCCTGCTGGTCGAAAATAAAAACGGTCGGCAGCGCATTGATTCCAAACTCCCGCACCCTAGGTGAAGCCCAGCCCTTACCATCGCAGGCGGTGGGCCAATCAGGTATCGAGGCTTCTTTCATAAATGGGGAAACGGATTGGGGATTATTGTCGAGGCTGACTGTTGCCACCTCGATCTTGCTGGAAGGAAGGTTAACTAAAGCGCGCCGGAAATCGTCCATCCACAGAAGACTCGGGGCGGCCTCCGCAGACCAGAAGACAAGCACAACGACGCGGCCTCTTTGTTTTTCGATGTCGAAGTGACCACCCTGGATTGTCGGAAACTTCACGGGAAGGCGCTTATCAAGGAAGCTGAGCCTGAGGAGATCATCATCGATGCGGCGCCTGAGAGCCTCTTCCTGGGACGACTGGCGAGCCTCCTCGAGGAGTTCGCGCTTGAGAGAGGGCTCGTTGTCACAAATCGTTGCCACTTCCACAAGCAGGCGCGGTGCGCGAGAGTCGCCTGGATAGCGGATGGAGTAGTTGCGCGCCGCTGCCACGAGGTCGCGGCGGCGATCGGCCTCTTGGCCCTTGAGGCTCTGCATGAGAAGAGAGACTCTGCGAAATCCCGCCTCCGCCCGCTGCTTAAGTGTGGCGGATTTGTCCCTCTCCAGGGCCTGAAGAAGTCGCATCGACTCATCCAAGAGACTCTGCTTGTTCTCCATCTTGCCCAGGGCCGCACGAATACCGGCCAAGCGCAGACGAGCCTCAAAGGCACGGCTGTCAGCAGGATTTTTCTCAAGAAATTGATCGAGGAGCGCGGAATGACGTGCGAGGTGCAACTTGGCCAATTCACGAGCCTCCTTCAGGCTTGATGGCTTCGTTTCAGGACCGGCATCCATCGCCACGATCAATGCCCAGTCGTCATCAGCACCCGCAAAGGTGATTCCCATCGCAAGAAAAAGGAAGAGGAGGATTCTCATTCGGAAGCTGTGATGGTTGCATAAATCGGGCGATGGTCACTGGCTTTGCTCCACTCACGACCACCACCAATGCCACTGCGTGAGAGTTTGATTTCCGGCCAGAGCCCCTGACTGGCGAGTAAATAATCGATGCGTGAATAAACATCCGCATCCGACCAAAAATGTGTCCAGGCAAGTCCGCTCGAGTCCCTCAGCGGGATGTCCCTCAAGGCAGCTGGCGTCCCCGAAACACCGAGGATGTCTTTGATGGGCGCTTCATTTTTCGTATCGTTCAAGTCGCCAAAAAGCAGGAGGTTCACAGAGGGATTCGCCTTCAATATCGAGTCCAGGTGGGCGCGGACGCTCAAAGCTTCACGAGCGCGAAATTTTCTCTCATCAAACGCAGGAACTTTGCGCCGGGATTTCAAATGCACCCCGACAAGGCGGATTTGATAAGAAGAGCTAACCTCCACCGTCGCATCGAGGATTCCCCTCCCCATCTTGAGCAGGCGACCGTTCAGCTCAATAGGAACATCGCATCGGGAATTCCTTGCCGTGATTGGGAATCGACTCAAGAGACCAATATGCCGCTCGCCTTCCGGTGCACCAACCCACTCGGAGTGAGGAAATGCCATGCCGGAGGCTGAAAGTCTCGCCTGCAAGTCGGCCAGCATGGCTTTGTCGCCGATCTCCACCACGCCGAGAATGTCGGGACGAATGCGCTTGAGCATCGTAATCAAAGCTTGAATCCCGCTCTCCGGCTTGGGCGCATTCTCGACACGCTTTCCTGCTACGACACGCGCCATGGGGAGATAGTTCTCCAGATTATAGTAAGCGACTACAAAGTCTTTCGCTGAAAGCAGCGGCAGAAAAAAAAGCAGAAAGAAGAAGAAAATCCCGCGCGGCGACATGACAATTCGCCGTTGATTCCTAAGCGGGCTTGTGGGGTTGCTTCTCAGCAGGTTCCTTGATCTCGACCTCTACAGTAGTCTTGTGAATCTCCCGCTCAAATTCATCCTTTGCGCGCTTGAACTCTCCAAGACTCTGCCCGATACCACGCGCCAATTCAGGAAGCTTCTTGGCCCCGAAAAGAAGCAACACAATCACAAGAATAAAGACAATTTCAGGCCAACCTGGCATCCCAAGCGCGAAGAGTGGAGAGTTCATGAAATAATTCATACGCCGTGAGTCTCCTGTGTGCAAATGAATAAGCGCCGTAGGTGGGGAGAATATCCTTTGAACCATCCCGGTCAGTCTACGACCTTGACGTCAATCAGTCATTCGAAGAGAGAAAAACAAAAGAATATCAGCGTTTTTGAACTCTTTTTTGCTTCAAAAATGCTGCAAACATTGCAAGCGAAATGAATAGAAGGTTCCTTGCCACATTCCACCAAGTGGCGGGTTCATTCTGGTTTGAAAAACATCCGCAAGGCACTTTTAAGCCTTTTAAAAGATTTAACGATATGATCGCTGTGAAAAAAACCAATACGGCTACCGCCAAGACCAACGCCGCTCGCTGAGCCTTGGGAATCAATAGCGCAATTGCCAAAGACAACTCAAAACAAGGCAACCAAATAGCCATAAAACCCACAATACCTTGAGGAAGCTCGACATTTTTAGAAATCAATCCCGCAAATGCCGACGGATCCTGAAACTTGTGCAATGATGAAACCACAAATATGCCAGCCAGAAGCAGGCAGACACACCAGACACCTGTATCACAAATATGTTTTTGCAACTTACTCATGCTCCAAAGGTAGTCCCGCGTTTTTCCAGCCCTCCACACCTTCTCCAAAAACAGCGATCTCTTTGACCCCGAATTCACGTAAATACAGAGCGAGATTCAGCGCATCATCGCATTTCTTGCTGGAACAATAGACGAGAATCTTTTGATCTGGTTGCAGAATCGCAGCCCACTCCGCAAACACCTGATCTTTGGCTTCAAAGGGAAAAGAGATCGCACCGGGTAAGTGGCCCATCTGATACTCGGATGGCTTTCGCGCATCGAAAACAAGATAATGGTTATCTGCTAAAATCTTTCGCGTCGCGACAAGATCTACCATGGGGAAACCTTTTGAAGAGGATTCGCCTTGGTAAGAAAAACCAAGGACCCTTGCGGTTGGGGACGCTGAAAGGAACAAACCACAAAAAAGCAGCGAAAGAAGAAAAATGCCGCCCCATACATGGAGTATCGGCCAATCCTCCTTGGAATTTCTAAGAAAAAAACGGCTCACCACAGGCTTAAGATTAGCATTGTCCATTGCAAAAGACAGAAGAAAGTCGAATGCTTTACCGTTTTGCACACAACATTCAGATATCAAGACAAAATGCACTCACTTTTCATTTTCATTAGTTTTATTTTGTTAATCTGCATGTGTTTAATATGCAATTCCTCACCGCTCCCTATTGCTTGCGCCCAATGCGATGCCAAGGTAACCGATTTGCATGTCAATTCTGAGGTTGGGAAACAACCGCGCATTTTTTGCGAAGAACCGACTTTTGATTTTGGAAGCCGAGACGCATCCGAAACCGTGGATCACACATTTGTCCTGAAAAATACCGGCACCGCCGACTTGGAAATTCGAAGAGTTCAACCCGCCTGTGGATGCACCACAGCCGAGCTGGAGAAGAAAGTTATTCCACCCGGAGAATCCAGCCGGATTTCTGCCAAGCTCTCACTTGCAGGACGCAACGGCGAATTGCAGAAACCGATATTGATTGAATC
>Ga0247837_1001093_pt1 | contig 57872 bp, 39 predicted proteins | sample LaCtaG_2_FD_187115 | JGI IMG/M metagenome (GOLD analysis project Ga0247837, IMG submission 187115) | Freshwater microbial communities from meromictic Lake La Cruz, Castile-La Mancha, Spain - LaCruzMarch2015_14.5m | ecosystem: Environmental > Aquatic > Freshwater > Lake | place: Spain: Castile-La... | reverse complement strand
ACGCAACACTTCTATTGATAAGAAAGCGGATTGCTATGATTTCGGCGTAGCGATTCACGAGAACAGTGAAGTCCTACGAATAGTTGCATAAAGGCAGGAATAGACAGAACTGTATTAGCGCTGCATATAGTGACCTGTAGATAAATTGCGCTTTTACCTAATTTTCCCTAATTTTGAATCTTTCGAAGTATAGATATAAAACAAAGCATTCCTCGATAATTTCCAGAACCAGCGGAAATCAGACGCTCCCATTATTATAAGAACTGAAAGCAGGACAAAAGACTACCAAGTATTTTGCCTTTCCTTGAAAATAGGCGGCGTCCTTTTAATAGGCTATTGGGGTTGATGGTCCAGAATCAGGATTCCGCTCACTTCCTTGCACAGCTGGAAGCCCTCCTTCGATATCATCTCCCCTTTGGGTCTTTTCTGAATCATCCTTTTGAAGTGGTTCTCGGAGGACTCGCTGTAGCGGCGGGTGCGGGTGACGTCTGAGAGGAGCGGAAGGCTGGCTGCGGTACGGGTTTTTCTTCGAGTTTTCGACCTACTAATATTGCTATGTTCCAAAGCGTCCGTTCCGGTCATTTGCTGCGTTGGCTAGTGTAGTGGTCAAAGTGTCACAATAAGGCACAATTGGAGCGGAGTAGTTCTGCAGATCGCTGCACTTTTTCGCCAGTTGCTGGCCTAAAAGAGAGTTAATTCTTGCATTAGGGATCTAATAGCTGGGACTAAGTCAAAGCTTTGATCAACACTCTTCCAGCCCAGCGTAGAATAGGGCTAACTACTCTAGTCTCTCTACCTCTACCTTCAGATATTGCCAATTCGTCTCGTCCGCTTCCTGGAATGTATGATATTTCCAATCCGAGGCTATGTCCGAGAAGACTCTTTTATTTCCCTCTGTGGTTCTGCCTGTGAATGTAACTTTGGCGTCACAATATCCACAATTAATTGCCACTTCAGACGAAGTTTGGCATATAGGGCAATCCAGCGACAATGCTTCCTTTGCGACGTCGAAATGTCCGTAGCCTTTGCTAATGTAGATAACATCGTTGTACGCCCGACGACATTTGGAGTGGAAACTGAGGCCTGGGCGCACATATGTCCGCATAGACCGCTCTGAGCCGAACTCCTTTACAATAGGGTTGCTGAAGCTGTTGAAAGAAAAGCTGATTACGATTCTCATATATATCGCAGACTTCCACTCATATTAGTTTAGCTATATATGGCCTTTGTCTACAAATTCTTGCAAGTATTAATTATTTTGCATTCCACTCCCTTAAATCGCTGCTTTAGGAGACACATTCAACGCTTATCAATAAGAAAGGTATTCCGACTAGTATGGCTTTTGTATTTGCTATGTTCGAATTGCATTGACCGGAGAGCGAGCTATCTGCTGTAATTGGGCGATATTTACCGATTTACAATAGCTGTAAAACCTTAAAGCGTGCATAAAGGTCAGGAATAGACAGTATGGAGATATTTATGCAAGGTTGCATCCTTAATGGTTGCGAACTTATAGCAATAGCGCTTTTACGGAGATATCACTGCCCTTGCATTCATTAAAACCCGAAAATACCTAATTTCCCCTAATTCTGAATCTCTCAAAGAATACTATAATAACGCGCTCTCCGATACCTTCCAAAACCAACTGAAACCCAGCACTCCCATTAAGTTACTATCAGAACTGAAATAAGGACATAGAACTACCAAGTATCCTGCCTCTCCTTTTCCTTGAAAATCACAGGCGGTGTTCTTCTAATAGGCTGTCTGAGTTGGTGGTCCAGAATCAGCATTCCGCTTACTTCCTTGTACAGCTGGAAGCACTCCTTCGATATCATCTCCCCTTTGGGTCTTTTCTGAATGATCTTTTCGAAGTGGTCCTCGGAAGACTCGCTGTAGTGGCGGGTGCGGGAGAGGTCTGCAGGAGCGGAAGGCTGGCTGTGGTACGTGTTTCTTCTCGACTTTTCGACCTGGTTCATCAGTGCATTGACCTCGGAAGTCGGCGTGCATCTCAATTGCAGCGAAGAGTGGTATGTGGAGCTATTGATAGAACCGGGCCGAACGCTGCGTTTCGAATTCTTCTCAAGCCGCAGTCTGCGCTTGGACAAGAGCCACTTGAGACAACCGAAGCACATTAGGCGACTTTATTTTTCCATACTTCGGAAGTGGACTGACATATGTGAAATCAGGGAATGTGACCATTACAAGACAGTAACACCTGATATACAGGACTGGGATGAGGTTGTTTTCGTATCAGTCCAAGACTGAAGCTATACGAGAGTTTTCATAGCAAATTGGACGGATTAATGGGAAGATATAATGCGGAACTCCATTTACTCGGTGTCTCTGGACGAAGCGCTCCTCGCAGTAGGAGACCACCACCGCTACCAAGCAGCCCTCATTGTCCTTTCCTCTGGCTTCGCATTTTCCTTCGGCTGCACTTTCTCAGCCCTGCGGCTCTGCTCCGAAACCCCTGTAGCAGGAAGGAATCAGAGCCACTGGCCCTGCGAAGACACAGGGGGGACTTGGCAGTTCCCAGGACTTTATGTAGTGGCGGGAGTGCTGGGGCTGACACTATTGGCAGGCTTTGAGGCCTGTATCGGCAGGCGCAAGGCACTGACAGCAATTTCAGTCCTAGGATTGATATCAGGCTTTGGAAGCGTATTTGCGCCTGGGAGAGTGCTGTTTCAGGCTGTATTGCCCTTCAAAGGACTGGCAGATGTATGTGGACTCGTCATATCCACTCTATATGTCGTTGAGACCACAGCGGCGCAGTACCGGAATTGGTTTATATCAGTAATTGCGCTGGCTGTCTACTTGGCCTCTATTTGCACCCAGTTCTACTGGTATTTTAACCCAAATTACAGACTAATTCAGCTAATTTCCGGACTTTTTTACCTATTTCAGCTCTTTTTCACTATGAAATTGATCGAATCCCCCCGCTACCTCGGTGCCATCCTCGGAAAATACTCCAAAGCCCGCAACTCCCTCCTCCAAATCTCTATTTTCAACCACAAACCCGCCTTTCAGGACATGTTGGAAGGGGAAAAAGTCATCGGTCTGCAGGAAATCCCGGAAGTAAGCCCAAATATGAACAGCAACTCCTCCACTAAGGACAGTCCTGGGAAGCTGGTGTACCTGCGCATCACAAAGGATGTGATCAGTGTGTCGCAAGGGGATATTTTGCATGCGAAAAGGTTCAATTATTGGGATTTATTGCAATGGAAAGCAGGCAGATGTGTGCTTTTTACTACTATAATGGTATGGACTGGCGTAATTCTCCTAAATTCCGCTTTAAATGACAGTGAAAAGGAGGAAAAGCTGCAATATTGTCTACTGCAGTGGGGCGCAGATTGCCTATTTCTACTCCTAACCGCCTGCCACATCAATTACACAGGTCGACTGGGCAGCAGTATCGTGTATTTGACACTAGCAGGTCTAGGTGCGGGTCTATATCACCTTTTGACAGTGTTTCACTGCTCTGGGTCGGGACTGTGTGCCTTTTTGCAGGTCGGGGAAGTGGTGTTGGTGCACGTTTCGAGGCTGTTTGCTAAGGCGGAAGTGTATGTTTTAGCGGTTTACTCACTGGAAATAGTCCCTACAGTCCTCAGATTCCTCGCAATATCGGTCTTTCTAAGCCTTTCAGCTTTACTTTGGCTCACATCTCTGCTGTTTGCAGCCTCGCTAGGCTCGACTACCCTGCCAATAAGCGCCTCTTTAGTCCTGTTTGTCAGCCTGCTTTCCTGCTTCCTTCCAGATACCACCCTGGAAGAGCTGCCGGACTACCTGCCCGAAGACTTGGAAGAGATGCAGAAGCCCACGGAACTGAGTCAAATCGAAGTAGCAGCCCCCGGGTCTCCCCGCGCTCACACTAGTCAATAGCAATATGCGCAGAACTAGAGAACGCCTCTTCACTGCTCAAGCCGCCAGCAGAGGGCTGTCCTCAGGCCTGGTCATCTTCGAGGGAGAGGACTTGGAGATTAAGACCAGGACGAAGTTCATACAGCAGACGCATAAGGAGCGGTTTGACCAGCAAATCAGGGAAAAGAGGCAGGTGCAACGGTCGAGTAAGGAGTTGGACTTGAAACTGCATGATGAGTATATGCGACTCAACTCGCTGTTCGGGCAAATGGAGCTCAGCCATCAACGCAACCACCGAAATCGACTGGAGGACGTCAAGAATGCGAACCTCGCAATGGCTAGAGAGAAGCTAGAAGCCCAACGCAGAGAGAAACAGCGAGAAATCGATGAAGACCGAAAGCTCTTCACAGAGCTAAGTCGTCGGCGGTCCCTAACTCTCAAGCCGTCCCTAAAGGCCAGCTAAGTCCTCATCTATCTCCGTCTCTCCTGCATGTCCTGCATGATCTTCGAGAAGAAAGTCTCCTTCGCCGAGGTGAGTTCAGGCGAGTTCTTGCTGCGACTGACCATCATTTCGAGAATGTTTTGGACGATGTTGGGGTCTTCACTCTTCAAAACCACGTTTTTGCAGATTTCCTGCAGCCAAAGGAGATACTCCGGAAGTTCGTCTCTAGCTGGGAAATGGGTTAAAATGCGGTGACACAGGCGCAGAGATAACCCGTTACTGAGAGGTTTGAGGGCGTACAGAGCTCCAGGGTTGAGGACTCTGAGGACCTTGTAGATGACTCTTTCGTCGCTTTCACTGAGGACTAGCAGTACTGCAGCTTCGAACTCTTCATTGCGCAGTAAGCGGTCCAGTTCTAGCTTGAGTGCTGGGACTTCCTCCACGAATCTAGGCTCGGGCTTGGCCTGAGGGAGAGTGGCGGCCTTTTCTGCCAACTTTAGCTCAGCGTCGTTGACTCGCTTTAGCTGCTTGAAAGCCAGTTTCCCTAGTTTGCTGGTTAGCTCGGTGGTGGCCTCCACTGAGGACTTCATGTGCTGCATGACTGACTGGAAGTGCGCCTCTTCCAGTGCGTTTCTCTCAGTGAACTCCTTCACTCCTTCCTGAAAAGCCAAAGTCGCCTGGGTGAACATTTCCTTAACTGCTGCTTCAAATAGCGGCAAAATAGCACTTTGGAACTGCTCCTTAAAGGCCTGCGCCAGCAGCACCTTCATTGAAACCTGGATTTTCTGCTGTTCGTCCTTGATGATGTTGCTGAGTTTCTCCATGTACTCGTTGATGACTTTGTCCACTTGGTTTTGAATGCTGCTCAGCATAGCCCCGCTGTCGAGGCGACTTTGCAGCTCTTCCAGACGGCGCTGGAGAAGCTGAAGTTGGTCGGAAGGGACTTGCGGAGAGGCGGAGGGCTTTTTGCGTCTATCAGAGCGGGACTTGCCTTTAGGTGTTGTTTCGCCCACTGCGGGGATATCCTTCAGTGGGAACACTTCCAAAGTTCCATTGCCTAGGAGTATTAGTTCGGTTTCTCCTTTCTGACTCACACGCACTTCCACTGCCTTTATCGCATTAGTCTCCAACATGTAGTCGCTAACTGATGTAAACCGAAGTCCTGGGCCGACTTCTCCAATCGCCACAATAGCCAGAGCCTTGCTTTGCGGGTCGACCAAGTAGCAGCGGCTTTGGAAGATAGTGACGAGTTCAGGCGTAAAGGCGGAAATGTTGAGGGTCTGTTCCTTTTCCTTCTTCGACCAGTTCCACAGCACTAGTTCATTCAGGCTTTTGCCGATAGTGAGTAGCGACTTGCCTTGCAAATGGGCAGTCACGAGGGAATTGGTGAATAAGGGGCTGAAGGCGTGAGGACGAACCTCGAAGACCGAGGCTTCGCTCTGCAGGTCGAAAGTGCGGATAAGTCCGCCTTCCAAGGCAACTGTGACTATTTTGGCAGAGTCAGGACTGAAGGCGAAGCCTAGAATAGCGGCTGTCTGCGGCAGAGTTTTGGTCTTCGCAGGCTCAACTTGGTCAGATTGCTCACTCATCTGATACACTACCAAGTCCGTCTTATAGACGACTCCCAGCATCCGCTGTTCATAAGGATGCCAAGCGACCATTCTAAACCCTGGCTCCTGTCCCACTACCGCCATCATCAAAGCTCCTTTATCCAAGTCCTGCGCCAGCAGCTGACTGCCTGTTGCCACCGCCAGCATCCCGCAGTCCTTCCTTAGTGCTAGACTGACCACTGGCTGGCCCAAGTCCTGCACGCACTGGGGTCTGCCGGAGTCCTGGGACCAGACGCGGGAACCTTCCGCCCAGCACAGCAGGGAATCGTTAGCTGTGAGGAGTGAGGCCTGCAGTGCTTCCCTGTGAGAGGGACGCAGGGCTGGGAGGTCGGTGGCTGGCCGGTACTGCAGGTCTCGGTTGGAGGAGTCCAGTTGGTAAGTGGTGGACTTGGGAACTTCGCCGCCTGCGTCCATTTATTAGCCTAGGGACGACTTAAGCGTAGACCTTCTTGGTGAGGATCTTATAGAAGTCGTCAGGAGTGATGGCTTTCTTGTCCACAGCCACTCTCGACACTGCATCTTCCAGTTCCTCCTCAGTCATGCTTTCTCCCAGTTCCTTCGCCACTCTCTTCAGGTTTTCCACCGTAATTGTCCCCTTGTCCGACTCGTCAAACAGCTCAAAGATGCGCTGAATGCCTTCACGAGTAGTCCTGTTGCCCAGTCTAGTGGAGACATGGGCGAGGAACTGGTCGAAGGAGATGGCTCCACCGAGTTCTGTGAGGCCGTTGAGGAGGCGGACGATAGTGGGACTGCGGTCGCTGCCCAGGGAGGCCAAAGCTGCGTTGACCTCGGAAGGGTCGATGGTGCCTGACTTGTCTGAGTCAAACAGATCGAAGGCTTCCTTTATTTCCTGGATTTCGTCGTCAGTTAGAGTGGTTTCCACTGCAGGCTTGGCGGGGCCGCCCTTCGCTCCACCCTTCACAGGGCCAGCTTTCACGGCTCCGGCTTTCTTGGCCATTTATTAGCCTATTGCGTGCCATCGAAACGGTCTTGCGATTAACGCCGTTTTGAGGTCTTTTCGCAGTCCTGTAGATGGGAAAGCGCCCTAAAGCCTTGGCTTCCTCTGTACACTGCAAATTAGGTGAAGTGACTTCCACCCCTTTCAGCATATCATCCGAAAACACACAGAAGCAGGACCTAAGGACACTGTATGAAGCGGTCTAGGCCTAGTGTGTGATTGAAGTATATACACTTCCACTTAATTGAGACTTCCTCAGCTCTAAAGACCTTCGACCGACCTTTACATGTCTGAAAAGTACCAATTAGTCTATTAAATGCTTCCAACCTGTCAGTTCAGCACCTAACGAGGCAATGGGGCGAAAAAGTCCACAGTTGCCTGCACATCTCCCTTGAAATGTACCAGCGCCCTCAGTACTTCCCTCATGGACAACTCAGTTTCCGCCAATTGCCTACAAATGTACGTAATTCGTCCGAATCTTCGCATTATTTCAAGTTCAGAGAGCCTGTCGAAGCCTGCTTTTTGGACCTCTCGCTTGTCTTGGTAGGAAACTACCTGAGGTTTCGATGCTGAAAGGTTCATATCAGACATAGAGCTTGATAGAAGGTCTGTGGGGAGTTCTTCTGCAATGGAAGGGAGTGGAGTTTCGCTGGAAGCATGCTTGGTTGCCTTTCGTGCAGTGGAGTTCTCCACTGGAAGGGACCGTTTGAAGGGAGACTGAGGCAGTGTGGAAGTAGGGGAGTTGTAGTCAGGGCCGAAGTAGTCCTTTGGAGACTTGCGTCTTTCCGCAATGTCCACTTTCGCTAAATGCCGCAAATAGTGGCATCTCATGGACTCGGGAGAGTGGTCCAGCTTTAGCACTTTCTTGACGTTTTCCCAATAGCCAGGAGCAGCCTTCCTAGGCGTATCATTGGCCTTCACATACTCATGTATTTGCCCCTCCTCCTCACTCGTGTAGCTCTTCCGTCTCTCCCACTCCTTCACCCTCAACTGATACCGCTCCAAACTCTGCATCTGATGCTCTCTCACAGTGTCATACACAAAGCTATCTGAGTAAACTGGCTCTCGGACCCTTTCGCCCACTACAGTCCCAGGCGCTAAGGGCATCAAATGCACCACATTGTCCCCTCGAAAGGCAGACACCCGTCCTCCCTGCATCTGTATCATCCGCACCATTGACTCTGGAATCCGGTGGTCCAGGAAAAAGGCTGCTTGGGGGTTACTCATTGAAGCGCCAAGTTCGTCTTGGAACAGACAACCCGGCATTATGTATGTTAATTAGAGGACTTTGAAGGGAAGACTAGGGCGACTAGTGGGCACTTTGAAGCCATTTCCGCTGATCTTGATAGTGTCCAGATGAGGGCATTCGCTGGCTGCTTTCAGCAATTCTTCGAATCCCGCTAGTCCGATTAAGTTCCTTTGCAGGTCGAGTAGTGTCAATTCGCGGCACTCGGGCAGGGCTTTCGCAAGGACTACTGCGCCTTTGTCCTCTATGCAGTTTTCCTCGAGGAGCAGCTCTTGCAGGAGGCACAGTTTCCCTAGGCCTCGAGCGAGTACCATCGCTCCAGCGTCCTGCAGGTCGTTTTGAGCGATTTTCAGCTTGATTAGCTTTGGTAATTTCTGCAAACTGGGCATAAGCACCTCCAACCCCGCTGCTCCCAGGTGGTTGCCCACCAACGTCACACTCTCCACATCCGCCAACTGGTCCAGAATCACCGCCAAGTGCTGCACTTCCTCCACACCGAGCAGCCTGAGGATGCAGTCCACTCGCCTCAGTACACTTCTGGTGAAATGCGCCTTGAACAACACCTGCATCTCAGACGACATCCTGGGAATATTGGCTTCGTAGTAGGTTTTGAGTGGGGAATTAGGCGTAAAAGCCTCTCCTGCGGCAGGTCTGCCCCTGGTACTGGAAATATGTGAGGAAAACAGGTCCAAATCCGCTCCTGCGCTGTCTCCATCTCGCTTGCAACACAGCAATATGCCCATAATTCTGCATGCAGAGACGGAACCAACTCAGAGTTCGCAGGAACGGCTGTCACTGGCCTCCCAGCTGTTGCCAAGTCCTCGCACTGCTTAGTCTCACCTACCAACTCGTCCTTTCCACAGTACTGATTGTCCCTTTACTCACTTCCTACGAGCGCGTAACTCCTACCCAGGTTATTTTCTGCGTCGTGTCTTTGCCTTTGCAGACTATGTCCTTAGGCTTGGGACTGGCACTGACCCTGTCCGACCCTACTGCTAGGCTAGTTGCTATGGAGCAAGAGGCGGATTCACTGGGCTTAGAGCAGCAACAGCAAAGTGAAGCCGAGTCCACACTTTTCCTCTGCTCTCTCTGCAAGGCGAGAGTGGGGAAAAGCAGCATTCACTGCGGGACGTGCAATAGGTGTGTGTGTGGCTTTGACCAGCACTTCAAGTGGACCAATAACTGCGTAGGCAGCAGGAACTACCATCTGTTTGTGGAAACGCTGGGGAGCTTAGTACTGTCGGAAGCAGCTTTGACGGCGTTTCTCGCACATTTCATATATCTGAGTTTCGAGACTGACCTGGAAACAGCCTGTGAAGAATACCTAAGTTGGGACGGCTTGAGAGTAGTTCAAGCCCTGTCCATCCTTTGCGCCTGTATATCGACTTTCCTGCTAGTTGGGGCTTTTAGGCTTCTCATTTCCCAAATCTGGCTCAGATTCATTAAGCACAAAACAGCCTACCAGCACCACCACCCTCCGAAGCAGCGGAATTCCCAACAAGAGTCGATCGACGCTACTGCCATCGAGGTGTCTGTGGCTGGCAGGTCAATGCGGCGCACCCGAGTAGTGCTGCCCACCCCTGAGGCGGAACTGCAGCTGTCGCAGTTGCGGGCGAAGACTGAGGAACAAGCTGCAAAGTGAGTTTTCCTATATGCTAAATCTAGTGAGGGCCGGGGCCGCCAGGGTAGCCGCCTTGGAACCTGAAGAGCTTCTGAGTCACTTCGCCTAAGAGAGTGCGCACGTCTTCCCAGTAAGGGTCGGTTTCGATGTTGTAGAGGGTCAGAGCGGTGGCTATTTGAGTCTCATTATACCCATACCTCTTCATGACCTCATCCGACTCCCTGATCTTTAGTATCAGCACATCCATCGGCTGCATATTCGGATGTTCATCAATAAACCTATTGATGAACCCACAGGAATAGGTCAGCACCCGCTTCAACTCCTCCTTCGTCAGAGTTTCCGGGATATCCCCCTGCGCTTGCAGCGACTCAGCCGCCATTTCCTCCAACGCTCTGCGCACTTCCGCCTCATGGAACCACCTTGCACAGGACGCGTCGAACACATCAGGTGCAATTCCGAACTTGTTGCACGTCTCGACTGTGGACGTGAGGATCAGCATTTCTTGGAACTGCATCTGCTCCATCACTACTTCGCGGTACTTGTCCTCGTCCACTTCGTAGAGTTCCTGCCTGCGCTCTTGGAATTTGACCGAGTTTTGGCTGAGCTGGGTTTGGGCGAATTCCTTCATAGCGGCTGCGACTCTCAACAGGTCTTCCTTTCTAAGTGTTCCATCGGTTACTAGCAGCTGATGCTCTTTCGGCTTGTCGTCAGTCGCTAAATTCTTGAATCTGTCCATCATCGATTGGAACATAGCCTGAGAGGACGAGTCCATGGAGCTTAAGTCGGGGGTGATTTCGTCCACTACGAACACCAACTTGTCGTCCTTGTGGTTCAGGTAGGCGACCACGAGGTCTTGGGAACTTGCGATGGAGGTGGCACCGAGCTTGACGTGGAAGTTGAAGACCCCAGTTTCGCGGTTGACGGCCTTTAGCAGCTCCTCATAGTTGAGCGGGATGGAGGGCAGCGCCTTCTCCTGGCCGTTGTGACTAAGGTAGAGCTGCACTCTGCTCTCCATCATTATTGAATGGTCTCTTAAGCGCGGATCCTAGTTCTGGGCCCAACAGGGGTAGGCAAGTCCACGCTCATCACGACCTTCATGTACAACATGGTCATTCCCATGTACATGCCTACTCCACAGCCCTTCGTGTACCGCTACTGCTTCACCTTCCCCCCTCCCTCCGTCTCTCTGCATATAGTGGAAACGAGGGAAACTGAGCAGGCTAAGGGCTATAGGACTGTGCTGCTGGTGGCTGCGAGGGACGTAGACTGGGTGGAGGCTGCAGTTCAGAGGATTAGGGAGGTGGCGCAGGACTTGGTGTATATTGCGCTGGTGGTAGAGAAGGAGGGGACCGAGAAGGCGGAAGCAGAGGCCAAGCGACTGCAAGTGGCTATATGGAGACTGAGTTTCAGGGAAAGGGCGAAGGTGTATGAGTGCTTTTGGGCGTGTGTTTGTTACTGTCGCAAGGACTTCACTTGGGAGCGGCGCAAGTGGCCTTTGTACGCTCGCTTTGCCCTCAAGCGTCTCTCTTTCATCTAAATATCTCCATATGGTGACCTCCACATAGTCCCGAAAAGACCTTTCCAGTCCTGCGCAGCCCTCCATTCCCACCAAGTTCCTCGCAGCCCAGCAACTCAAAGACCTGCAGGTCGACATCAAGCACAAAGAAAGCCAACTCACAGCTCTAATCGCAGAAATCAAGTCCCGCCAAAGACTGCTCGACCAGCTCCCTGACACAGACCCTAGCCAGCAACTTCAGCATGAAATCGTCATACGAGACAAGCAAATCAGTATTCTGCACGACCGGCTGATAGTGCTGGACATGGAGTTGAAGGCGGGGAAGGTGGATACAGGGAGGGATAGAGAGGAGGGAGAGGGCAAAGCTGCTGAACTGCTGGTGAGGGTGAGAGTGGAGTTGGAAGGCAGGATTAGGGAGCTGGAGGAGGAAATGAGGACTGAAGAAGGCAAGTGGAGGGCGGGATTAGCTGCTATTGTGAGCAGTCAGAAGGCTGCAAGTGAGGAAAACGCCAAACTGAGAGACCGACTCGAGGAAAGGGAAAACCTCCTCTTGGCGAATTCGCAGGAAAACACGAAGTTAGTGAGGGAAACGCAGCAGAAACACATGGAGATCTCTGACTTGCAGTTCAAACTGTCGCAGCTAAACCTGCATATCGACCAACTTCAGCAGGACCTAATTGAAGCCAAACAGGGTTCGAATTTGGGGATGGAGCAGCTAGAAAAGGCCCTCGCAGACTCCGACGCCTCCAACTCCTCCATGCAGTCTCAACTCCGTCTAGCCAACGACAGTCTGAGCAGTCTCCAAACCACTAACCGCAATTTAGAGCAAGTAGCAGCCCAAGAAAGACTGCGAATCGCGCAAATTCAAGACACTCTCCAGAGCCAAATCTCCAAAGTGTCAGAGTTGGAAGAGAAACTGAGACACAAAGAGGTGGAATTCGCTCAGCAGTTGCAGGATGTAAAGACCAGTCTTGAAACTTCAGTGGAAAGTCTCAAGCAAGTGTGGGAAAACTTGAAAATACGAGAGTTGGAGGAGCAGGAAAGCAGAGTCTGCAGGGCGGAAGAGGCAATTCGCACCCTAACTGCCACTTTGCGAGTGAAAGAGGAGGAAAAGACAGGTCAAGATAGGAAGATTTCTGAGGCTATAGCCAGTCAAACCCGCCTCAATAGCCGGATAAAGGAGCTGGAAAGCGCACTTGGGGCGCAGAAGGAAAGGTGGGAACAACAGAGTAAACGAGATGAAGAGGTTATCAGCGGCCTGAGGAAAGAAGTGGGGACTGGCAGGGACAGAATGCAGCAGTTAATGACTGATTTGAGCACCAAAGAAGCCGCTTTGAGCAAGTTGCAGACTCAGAGTGTGGGACTACTCGGCAAAATTGAAGAAGCGAAGGCGAAAATTGACCAATATTCGCAAAAAATGGCGAAAAGTGAAGGTCGTTTGAGGGATTTGGAGAGTAAATGTGCAAATCTGGAGTTGGAAAGAGGGGAAATGGAGCGGCAATCTATAGGGAAGGAGCAGCGTCTCAAGCAATTGACAGGCAAAGTCAAGGCTTTGGAGGACGACATCTGGAATAAAGACTCTGAAAGCCTCAAAAAAGACGGGCTGATTATCAAGTACTCCGGGCAAATCGACGACATGAAGAAGGCCCTGCAGCAGGCCCACGCTAAGCTGAGGGCAGCAGCCGCAGACCAACTGGCTGAAATGAGCGCTGCTTTGGAGAGGAAAGAAGGCGAAATCGCCCTACTGAAGGAAATGCTGCGCAGTGCCAAGATCCAGGCGAAAGGAACGAGGAAGAAAACAGCGGAGCCCACTGCTAGGCCGACAGAGACTGAAGAAGCTCGACCAAGCTAATGTCTACTGGCTCCTTGTGGTCTGTTAGCCACCTTGACTGTAGTGGTAGTCTTGACAGTGACCGCTGCGCCTTTCTTCCCTGAGACTTCCGCAAGGTTGATATTCACTGTGTCCATTTTCCGGTCTTCAATGGCTTTCTCGATATCAGGCATGTCTGAGTAACGCTTACAAAAGACGGTTTGAGCGAGTTGGCCTGAGCGGTAATTCAGCATAGATTTTACGAAAGCGGCTGGAGTTAGGCCTGGGGAGTCCCCAGCCTGTTCCATTCCAAAGCTCCATATCGCCTCTATGCGTTCGTCTGAGTTCGCAGGGTCCATTTCCCTGAGCACATTCGCAAGTGTGTCCTTGGTCATTGGGTTTTCATTCTTGCTTTCGTACAAGCCTATGAGCATGCCAGTGTCATGGCGCACTCTGCGAGTGTAGACGCCAATTAGCACATTCAAGAACTGACATTTGGTGGTGATATACTCCTCACTTTTGACCACAGAGTAATACCAATCAAAACTGCATTTGGCCAAAAAGGCATTCCTACTAAGCGCTCCATCCGTAGCTAATTCCGCATGAACAGCCCTTATTTCCCCTTCCGGAATCCACAGTTCCAGCGACGACTTGATTCCCTGCACAAACTCTTCCTCATCAATCGACCCTCCATGGTCCGCATCAATCAAATTAAACACAGCCTCCGGATTCAACCCCATTTTCCCCATCCTGTGGCAAACCTTGTAGAGAACATAGTCACTGTGACTAACTCTCTCAGGTCGCAGGAGGTCGAGAGCCAGTTCTCCACTCTCAGGATCGTTGTTGAATAGGTCGTATATGAGCATCATTACGTCGCTGGTGAAGGCTTCCCCGCCTGTGGTTGCGAGGTCGTAGGCTGCGCGGCCGTGAGTGACTGGCTGCGCGCCCTTGGTCGCTTTCACGAGTACGGCTGCCTTCTTTTCCCGGTCTTTGGAAAACTTCTCCATGAGACGATGGAAGTCCATGCGAACTTTGGTGAGGAACATGGCCAGTGGGAAGGGGATGGGGTCTGGAGAAAAGACCTGCAACAGCCTGGCGAAGAGCACAGCATAGGGCAAATTTTCATTGTACAGCAACTGCATGCCAGGCACCAATTGTCCCAAAAACTTCATAGCCAGAGTCTTTATCCCGAACTGCCGACTCAAGTGCTCCATTAAAAACTCCGTCATGCCTCTCGGCTTCCTCCTCGCTTTCAAGTCTTTCGAGTCCACTTCGAACTTCGCATCCATCAGTTCCTCGAAGAACTTGAATATGTTCAAATAGGTCAGTGGCTTGTCGGTAGGCACTGAGGCGGATTGCAGGGATTGCAGGATGAGGTTGTGGGTGACGGCTTCTTGTTTCTCAGAACTGAGCAAAGCTTCGGCCTGCTCCAGGTCAGTGGCTGAGGCCCGGCCAAGCACTAGGGAGGGACGAGAAGGGTCTTCTGGCAGGGGGTTAGCTGGAGCTGAATCACTGACTGGACTGGCTCCTGGGGAATCAGAGACTTCACCTTTAGGGAGAGTGGCTGAGGAGGGGTTGGCAGCTTTCAGCTTTCTCGGGCCTGTCTTCGGAGACGGCAGTGCAGCATTTGGACTTAACTTGGCCTGGGTGAGTTTCGCAGAAGGCGGCCCAATAGGCACATTCTTGGTGGCAGGAGGCTTAGAGTCTCCAGACTGCTGAATGCTGAAAGGATTAGCAACGGGAATCGGTGAGATTTTAGTGGCCTTTGTAGACACGGGAGCGAAGTCTTGACTGGTACTAGTGGTCGGGACAGACATAGGCGTGGTAGCGATTCTAGCAACCTTTGTGGATACTGGAGTGGCGTGTTGGCCAGCGGTTAGTCCAGGGATAGGCACTTGAGCAGTTCCCACTTTCGTGACTTTGGTGGGAATCGGGGACAACTCTAGACTAGTGGTGGCCACTGGGACTTGGAAAGGAACTGATTTGACAGCAGTTTTGACAGTCCCTGGGACCACCGTTTCCTTTGTTTCCTCCGGTACAGTCTCAGCCATCAGTCTATGGTACGCCCTCAGCACTTCCACGCCCTCCGCCAGCTTCGCAGGAGTGTACACACTCTGGTAGTCCTTCAAAGCTGCCGCCAGCCTTTCCCGCAGTCCCAGCACTTTCCCTGCCAACTGTGGGTGTCTCCGCACCAGCATAGTATCGTACTCAGGGACCACGGCCTCTAAATGCCTCATAGTCCTCCTCCACCAGTACCGTCTCAGGAAGGGGTGGTAGTCTCTCAAAGCCTTCAAAGCCTTGTGGAAGTAGAGCCGTCTGGGCGTCTTTTTGAACTCTTTGAAGGGAGTGTGCGCCTCGAGCTCCAATTGGTGCAGTTCCAATGCGGAATCAGAGTCGTCAGAGGCTAAATCAGAGGCCATTTGGTGGACGCTGGCAACAGTGGGCTCCAGTGCTTCCATGGCCGAGCGAATACCCATCTTCCTAGCCAGGTCCATCATAACCGGGTGGTAGGCTCGAATTCCCTTGATAGCAGGTAGGAAGAACTTGCGATTGGGAGCGTTTCTGTGGTCTTTGAAGGGAAGTAGAGCTGAAGACTTGAGGGAATGAGTTCGGTCCTCGACTTCTGCCTCTCCTTCCGCAATTTCCTCCAGCAACTCATTCACTTCCCCGGCGTGTTGCTCCAATTCCTGCATTATCGCGTCTCTTTCAGCGTCTGAATCAGTGGCGCTGTCCTTCCGCTTGGCAGCCAACTCCTTCAGCAGTGGGTAATACTGATACAGGGCTTTGATCGCTCGTGGAAGGTAGATGTACTGCGGAGACTGCTTGTATTCGTCCATCGGTTGCAGGGACTCTGTTCGGAGGGAGTGGAGTCGGGCCTGGTAGGAGGTTTGCCCTGCACTGAGGAGGTCTGCGAGGGACTCGAGTTCCTTTTGGTGGGGTTCCAAGGCTTCCATGGCCTCGGTCACTGAGAAGTGGGGCTGGTCTTCTGCAGGGGACAGGCCAGCACTGCTGCTGGCAGGTAAAGTCTTCAGGAAGGACAGATAGGCGGCTAGAGTGGTGGTGAGTCTGCGGATGTGGCTGAGTTTGGGAGTGGTGCGGTGCTCGGCTACAGCAGAGGTACTTTCCTGCCTATATCCTCTCAGTGTGTCGCGGGCGTTTGCCACCCCACTGCTCAAGTGCTCAGCAGTGACATGCACCAAGTCCCCCAGCCCCTCCAACTGCTTGACTGCATATCTCCACGAGAACTGTCTGAAGAACGGGTGGTAGGCCCGCAGCGCTGCTAGTGCCCGCTGCACCTGCTGGCGCTTGTACGCGATCCGGTACTCCTCAAACGGAGTGGTGGAGTCTCGCTCCAGTTGCTGTAACTCGGAGGCGAGACTGGGGTCGTTGTCTGCAATTTCCACGGCTTCTTGGTGAGTGGCCACCAGCACAGGCTCGAGCAGGTCCATTACATGTCTGAAGCGATTTCCCTTACTAAGCATTTCCCGGAGGGCCGGGAAAAAACGCCTCAAAGCGTGAATTCCCCTCACAATGTGTTCCTTCTTAGGAGCGCTTTTGTGCTCTTTCAGCACTGATTCCAGGGAATTGTGCAAATTTTCGATTAGTTCCACCTGAGTGAAGTCGTCCTCTGCTATATCTCTGCCCAGAGCTGCAATGTCCTTAGCCGCAGGCTCTAATTCTCTCATAGCGTCTGCGATGTTTTCATCCGCCGCCTCATCCGACCTACTGCGCAGGCCCAAAAGCTGCAGAATTAGTGGGTAAAACGACCTTATTGCAGATGCGGCTTTGGGGATCAGCTGGAAATTTCGCGAATTTTGGTAGTCTCTGAAGGGAATTTCAGCCGCTTCACTCACTTCTTTGACTTGAGCTTCTAAATTCGCCTCTCCGGAGGCCAAATTCGCAGCGATATTTGCGACTTCTTGCTTGGACGGAGTCAAAACCTTCATGATTTCCTCCAACTCTGAAGTAGGAAGTCTGGCCTTTGCTAATGTGCGCAGTAAAGGGATGTAGGCCGCTAGGGCGGTTACAGTCTGGGGCAAGTGGTGGCGCTTTAGTTCTTGTTTGGCTTCTGATATCGGCCGGTTGGCGACACTTTTCAGTGCAGCTGCAGCCTCTCTGTCACTGTCCGTCTCTGCAAGTTCCTCCGCCAGTGCACTGCTGTCCTTCACCAGCGGTTCTAGCAGGTGTAGCGCTCGTTTCCAGGCGAAATGTCTGCTGAAGGGGTGGTATGCCCTTATAGCTGTCAAGGCTTCGCCAAGGTGCTGTGGCTTGGGGGCTGTTTTGAAACTAGAGAACACTCTGAGCCAGTCCTCTCTCAACTTCTCCAGGGCTGAGTCTTGGGCTGAGTCTTGGGAAACTGACTCTGAGGCCTCATTGTGGGTTTCATTAGCTGCGACTTCCAGCAAGTCCATCACAGACTTCAGTCCCGAGTTCCTGCTCATCTCCAGCAGCAGCGGGTGGTACCCTCTGAGCGCCTTCACAATCCGCATAGCCGCCTCATTCCCTGGAGCCTTCGCAAAGCCTGTGAAAGACTTGCCCACAGTCCCAGCCACCGCTTGAACTTGAGGAGAGAGGCTGCTGTCACTTGAGGCAGTGACTAGACTGTGCAACTCTTCGGAAGTGGTTTTCAGCTCCTCCACAGTTTCACTAAGTGTCTCACTTGAATCCCATTCGCTTGCGTTTGTGGCTGGAATGGCTTTAGTGCGCTGTTTTAGCGCTTTAGCGAGGCTTTGGAAAAGCGGGTAAAAGGCGTTGATCGACTTGGCAGTCTTGGGAACAAGCGTTTGATCAGGCGAAGCATCGAAATCTCTAATGTGGGAGTAAGCGTTTTCCTCCAGTTGGTGGACTTTCCCGAGAGATATAGGGTTGGAGTCGCTTAGAGTTCTTCCCAGTCTCCCAGCTTCCCTCAGCGACCCTCTCAGCAGGTGCATAACTTCCAGTCCAATCCGAGCGTTCCTTTCTCCTTGTGGTTCTTTCAAGTGTCCATTGATATACGCGAAATAGTCCTGCAGTGCGCTCCAAATCCTGTTCAAATTGGCTCCATTGACTGGTCCTTGGAACACTGCCAAAGCAGCTTTTTGCATGTTTCCCAGTCTTTCCTGGTCTTCAGGTCCTGCCACTTTCCCTGCAATGGCATGAATTTCCTCAGTACAAGGCTTGAGAACTCGCCATAGTCCTCTGCGAGTTTGGCTTTGGGCGAGGGCGCGGTACTTGGCTAGCAGCTCCACTGCCTTGGTGAGGTGATGTTTGGAAGGAGATTTGGCGTGGCTTTTGAAGAAATCAGAGACGCTTGCCTTGAGAGATGTGAGTTCCTCAGTGGATTCCTCGCCTGCGAAGTCCTCTGCTTCCCTGTGAGCGTCCTGCAGGGCAGGTCTCAGCTGGCGCACAGCTGCGTTCGAGCCCAGCCCTCGCACTGACTGGCGTAAGCCTGTGAAATACGGCTGCAGCCAGCCAATAGCCTGCAAGAAGTTCTCCTTATTCGGCTCCGTCTCCATCTTTTTCCGCGCTGCCTGGACTTTCTCTCGTATGGGAGCGATTTTCGGTACTGTTTCGGGGTCTTCATTGACTACTTCAGTCGCTATAGAGTCCGCCTCGTCAAACACATGTGAAACAGTCTCAACTGCCTCCGTCCAGTCTGAGAGCTCCTCTGAAGAGGCAGCAGGCCTGCGATATCGCCCGGCTGCCTGGTCAATCAACTGCTCCACCCTCGGTCCAAAGACCTGCACAGCCTTTATCAGGTCTGCAGGGTGTGCACTGGCTCTGTAGTCTGCCAGAGGAGCATCCAGTGCATCGGAAAAGACTTGAAGAGACGGGTGGACTGGAGACTCCAAAGTGCGCAGTTTGGCACTATTGGTCTCTAGCATTGCCACTGTTTCTTCTATGGCCGGGGTAGTTGGCCGGGCGTTTCCCTTTCTCCACAGCTCGCGAATGAGCGGTAAGTACTTCCTCACTGCTGTAAAGTTGGGCCTTTTGTCAGAGGACTGGACCGCTGTTCGCTGTATCGCAAGCAGCTTTGCTTTGTCTTCGCTTGCGCACATTTCCTCAGCGATTTGCCTGGCTTCTCCAGTCACTTTCTCAAGTTCCTTAGCCACGGCGTAGTCTCGTAGACTGAGAAACAGCGGAATGTAGGCTCGAAGAAGGATGAATCCTTTGCCTGTTTTCTGAGCAATTGAGTCGGCATTCTGCTGACTCAGGAGCGCTTCCGCCTCTGTGCGTAATTTGCTGATATCAGGGTTAGGGACGCCCTCCACCTTCTCCATTGCCTCGGCATGAGTATCAACCAGTGCATCTTTCAGACTGCGCAGTATCGCAGGGCCTCCACTGCTCCTCTCTATGTCCCTTAGCAACTGCGGGTAGCCTCTCAGCATGCGGATAAGTCGCAACACATCCGACTTTGTGGGTCCAGCAGAGGAAATCGACGGACACTTGGCTTCGAGGAGGTCGAGCTGCTGGGCGATTTGCAGATTTCCGGGGGATAAATCACGAGTGACGGAGCTGAGCTCGGAAATGGCTAATTGGAGTTCTTCCGCAGCGTCTGATAGAGAGCTAGTGGACTGTGTCGGACCAGAGGAAGCCGCAGGACTCTGCATCTCTCCTACTTTCCTGGACATGTCGCGTATAAGCGGGAAATAAGCTTTGAGCGCATACAGTACTCTGATCAAATTGGTGTCCTTCCTGGTCTCTCGATAGTCTATAAAGCATTTTTCAGCTTCTGTGTCCAGTCCTTGCAGCTGGGCTGAGACTTCAGGCCTCTGTTGCGCCAGTTCCCCTGCGACTTTCTTCAGCTCTTCCTGTGCAGGCTCCAGTAGCTTCATAGCTTCCTGCACTATGGGACTGGGGAACTTGCCTGTGGACAGGTCGTGCACTCGACTGCGCAGGAAGGGCAGGTACAGGCCGAGCCAAGAGATAGCGTCGGAAGTACGGGAGGAGGCTGGGGAGATAGGGAGCTGCTGCAGGGCTGGTTCCGACCCTGGCAGGGTGGAAGCCATTTCTTCAGCCAGTATCCGCATTTCCCGGGTCACAGGGTCCAGCAGCTCCCTCGTTTCCTTCATTTCCGCCCTGCCGTCCATCACTTTCTTCACCAGACCGCCCAACAGCACTACTCCTTTCCGAGCGTCCGCCACTCCCTCACTCAGAGTCATGGAGCTGTTCTGTGGCCGGTCAGTCGCTGCGAAGGGGTCGTCAAAGCTGGTTTCAGCAGCTGTATCTGGAGAGCTTTCGACCAGCTGACTAGTCATTTCCTTGACTTGAGGGACCAGTTCTTGAGTCACTGTAAGAGTGTCATTCACCTTTTGACTCGCTGATCCAGAGCGCAAATTGTCCAATAGACGTAGCTGAATTGGACCTAAAGACCCCAAAGAGCCCAATAAGGTAAGAAGGAAATCCGGACTTTTGCTTGCCTTGGCAGGGTCGAGGACCTGTGCTATCCCTTCTATGCTCCTCTTGGTGTCTTCATCTCCGCAGACAGCGTTCAAGTCCTTGGAGAAAGTCACACTTTTGAGCAAGGTGTCCATAGACAGGCGGACGGAGTCCTCAAGTGCTTGTCTGCGCAGTGTATCCACAGGCTGAACAGAGGTTTGATTTGCTGTCTTTTGTAAGGACGGAAAAGTGCCTCTTTTCAGCTCTTCCAAAGTCCCTAAAAGTGTCTTCCAAGCCTCTAGTCGATTATCTCGATTGAGTGATTCCGAAGTTGCAATTCGGTCGATTTCCTTCCTCGACCCGGCTATATTGGAATCCAGCGAATCCGTCTGCATAACCCTCGCCAAGTCCTTAAGTGTGACCAAAGAGTCCTCAGCCTGCAGTTTGAGTGTCTGGTCATATAAGTCTACTTGTCTCCAGACTAGGCTTTGTGTGTCCAGCATTTGCTGCTTCAAGGCTTCTTGTTGGTCCTGCAGAGTCCTCAGGTCCTCGATATGAACTGCTGTTTCGGATATATTGGGACTGGCTCGGGGCTTAAAAGCTGCTAGTCTGAGTGCTAGTTCGTTTACTTCCTGGTGAAATCCAGGGGCGCTGAGTAGTAATATCCGCAAAGTCCGGTCCGATTTGGCACTACCCGCCAACTCCCGCTCATACAGTCTGCCGAGAGTGAGACTTAAATGCGCATTGGCGATTTCCTTGTCCTTATCCAGGGGAATAGTCTCCGGACCCTGCCATTCCTGCTTGTACCAGTCCTCCCCCTGCTGGCTGTAGCGATATCCAGAGGCCCGCGCCCCCTCGAAGGACAGACTTTCCTCAAACCTCCGCTGAGGGTCCAAGTCCCACTGGTGCTCCCAAGCCTCTTGTCTGCCCTTTTTCCCACTGGCATAGCCCCACTTGTGTCCCTTTTCCTCATGCCAGCATTTCTTCTTTTCCTGCACAGAGTCCGACAGCCACTCTTCCCCCCAGGTGTAGTCACCCTTCTGCGTGCGACTTTCGCCGCCGCTGGAGCCTGGCTTTTCCCACGACTTCCTGGAGACGCTTTCCTCAGGCTGGTCCCAAATGTCCTCGACCCAGCGTTCTATTTCTCCCTCTCTGACAGTTATTCCACACTTCAAGCCTCGTTTGAGTCCTTCTTCAATAGTGAGTCTTTCATACGTCTTGTCCTGATTTTCGCTTTTCCAGGCTTCCTGCAGCTCCCACTGTGGGTAGGTTTTCACGATCAGCCCCCATTCGACCTCTCCCCGTGTCCAGCTTTCCACCCGGATTCGGTGGTTCTTTTCCTGGTACTCGGTCTCGTAGTGGTACTCGTTTTTCGCCTTCTCGTGCGTGAAGCTTTCCCTTCTGCCCTGCTCAATCCACTGAAAAGAGTCTTGAGTGTCAGAGCAGTGGAAAGTCTCGGAGTGGTCTTTGTCTTCCCGCTCGTAGGGGTAGTGGAGCTGGAGGAAGCGGTGGTAGATGGGCAGACGAGACAGGTCACGGATGGAAAAGCGAGGGTAGCTGCAAGTCCACCAGGCGTCCAATTGAGAGGCCATTATTAGAACTTACGATGGCCGTTTAAGACTATGTCTATAGAAACAAGGCGCAGAAGGGGGAAATCCAGACTGCAAGGACTCAAACACCCGCAAAAGACCTAGCCCTCAAGTATTCTCAGAAATTGCCTTATTAGCCCTTTTGGGGCCTGCAGCAGCTTTGTTCTTATGAGAAATCTCCCAAATCAGCCGAAAACTTCCCTAAATCCGCCTTTCCAGCGACATTTCTCCTTCCTACTTTCATAATTCCCAGACTCCCCGTCGCTGCATAGTGGTAACTCCTTCCTTGTGTGGTTTCCAGGCAATAGAGCCGAAAAGCGCCTATTTTGTGGGTAAATTTCTGAAAAAAGTCACTTTTGCGCTTTTCAGCCTGTAATTCCGGCCCTACGCTTTCGTTTCTCGACTATTCCGTCTTTGACTGTTGCAAATACGCCTCTGCTTGCAGTTTAAAAAAATACATGCAGAAAACCGAAGCATTTACTGCGTTTCCCCCAAATCCTCGCTATTCACTCTAATCGTACGTAAAAGATAAATTTCTATACAGTATTTTATCAATTTGTGAATAATTGAGGCGTTTCCCTGCTCAGCCCCAGTCTCCCTGCGCAGCGAATTCCTTCATCTGCTTCCTTGCTATTAAATAGGAAGGATGACGCTTGCAGTGAAGCCTGATTCCTTCGATATGCTCAGTCGGGTGGGGCGGCAGATCGACATCCGCCTCAACTCTCAGTCGGTCCTGCACACATTGGCAGTCCCCAGTAAACGTTCTAAGTGCCGTCTGCGTCCCAAAGGCCACAAACTGCTCCCACCTTCAGAACTAATAGCGCGCCTGGACGAGCAAGAGGCAGCGGCCCAGCCCCCGCCTCCAGCTGTTGCAGTGAGCAGCAAGTCCGAGGAAGACTATGTGTTTATGAGACAGTCGAGGATGGACTTTTACAAGGTACGCTGCAATTAGAATAAGCGGGATCTGGCGCCCCCTGTGGGGTACTACGACCCTCACTATGCGACGGTCTATAGAGCTGCTCCAAGAGCTACTTGGTCCAAGCGAGAAAGACACCTGCCGAAGGCCAGGAGTATTGATGAGGGAGCGATGAAGCTGGGTACTCTGCCGCACTATCCAGTGGCCAGGATAGTGCCTTTTGCCAAGCAACTGCCCAGGCAGGACAGTTCCCTCACAGCGGCGGCCCTAAAGTATGGCTACACCCAAAGTCTGTCCCTCACAGACCGTGTGAATGTCCCTGACATGTCCAAAACCTTGGGCCGACCTGAGGCCGTCCTGGGAATTCCGACTATTAATCCCGACTACCAGCCCAATTTCTCAGTCATTTGGAAGCCTTTAGCCCGCAACTTGTCCTTCCAACGGACCTCTGGTAGAACCGTCCCCAAAACTGCACTCCAAGACCTAGTCTACGACCACATTTCCTACTCACAAATCCGCCCTTCAGTTCCTTCTCCCACTCTCAAGCGTCCAAAGCCTGAAGCCCTGACCTCTCCTTTCCCACGCTTTATGCGGAATTTAACTTCGTGGCAGTCCCTTTCCGGATTCACCGAGAAAGGTCGTATTGGAGCGAATGCGCATACGAGCGGACGAGGCCTGCAAAGGAACTGCAGCTCTGTGTGCTGTGCACAGGAAACACACCCTTCCCCTGAGAAGAGAAGTGAGGGCGGCAGAGATGGAGTGCTGACAGGCAGGTCTTCCAGTCTCATTTTCAGTTCGAATTAGTCAGTTCTGCTCCTTTTCGACTGTCCTGAACAGGCTCCTCTAATCCAAAGATGGCCTATGGAGTCTTTAGCAGACACATCTTATTGACTCGCAGTCCCAACCCTCCAGCCTTTGTCAGTGCACTCATTGTTATCGGAGAAGACTCTATTCTGGAGGTCATTGAAGTGCCCCTGCAGGAAACAGTGACTTTCTAGGTAGGCAGAGGACGTGATTCGCAGCCATCCAGAGTGTTCAATTGAGGTGTACGAGCAGGACTACGTGCTGCCAGGACTGATCGACCTGGGAGTGCGGTGCAACGGCAGCTGGGGCAGCGCAGAGACGGAGTCTAAAGCTGCAGTGGCAGGGGGAGTGACCTTCTTCTTGGAAGAACCCAGTGTCTACCACTTCACAGCTCCCTCTGCTCAGATCTACTGCGACGTAGGCGCCTGCGCTTTGCTCAACTCCGCAGACCCTATGGCTGACCTAAGGACCAAGGATTACTCAGATGTATTCGCTCTAAAGGCTTATTTGACCCCTGTGAGTGCCCAAACCCTGGGCTTGAAGGAGTCTTTGGACCGATTGGTCCGATTTCCACTTGAAATCCCCTTAATTTTGGACTGTTTTTTGCCTTCTGAGGCCAGTTTGAGGCTGAATAGTCCGTTTCGGCTGAGTAGTTTGCAAGACAGGGAGAATGAAATGCTGTCCAGCAGGCTTAGCAATGGGGACGGATTCTCAAGTGACGTGACTCCCTGCATGCCTGATGAAGACAAAAGCATATTTCTGCCTCCAGTCCAGCAGAAAAGGGGCCGAAATCCCTGTGAAGACGTACTCGACGAGTTACAGCGCTACCGCAAAATCCACGGCCGCCGCGAGACCTACGAAGCCCTGTCGAAAGTGAGTCTACTGGGCTATAACCACAGTGGAACCACTAGTTTCCAGCAGGACTCCGCCTCCATGAGTCCCAAAACGTCCACTGTCCTCACTCCAAGGATGAGGAGAAGGCCGTCCGCTATCTCCGTGCAGCCTTTCCGCAGTGCGGAAGTGGAGGAGTACCTGGGCTACTATAGTCAGTACCCGGAAGAGACGGAAACAATGGGCGTGGATGCGCTCCTAGCCGCCCTTCGCACTCTCGAAAGCCCTACGAAGTGCCGAATCCACGTAGCCAACGTCTGCTCCGCCAGTGCCATTTGCTCAGTTCTAGCCTTCAAATCCCACTTCCGTGGACACCTAAGTGTGGAAACCGCCCCTCACTACCTCTTCTACACCTACGACAAAGTCGAAGCCGGCAACACCCGCTTCAAAGTCTGCCCGCCCCTCCGCTGTGCAGAGAACCAGAAGTTCCTGTGGAAGCTGCTCCGTGCAGAGGGTCTGGACAGCATAGCGTCCTGCCACTCCAGCCTGTCCCTGGACTACAAGTTCCTCAACAACGGCAGCTTTAAACGAGCACTCAGCGGCATTTCCAGTCTCGGCTTCGGCCTGAAAGCCCTGGTCACTAGGTCGTGTACTGAATCGAGTGATAGAAGCAGTAGGGAGAAGGACTTGGCCAAGTTCGCAGTTATGATGGCTACGCGGCCTGCGAGCATACTGGGGATAGATGGGAAGAGAGGTGCGATAGAGAAGTGCAGGTTTGCGGATTTGGTGGTGATTGCGGCTTTTGAGGAGCCTGGTGAGAGCCCGGCGTATGGGAAGTACCCGGAAGCCTGTCCTTTTGCGTCTGAAATGCTATATGGACGAGTCAAAAAGGTCCTAATCCGCGGAAAAACAGCCTTCGAAAACGGAGAGTTCTTCGCTGTAGGTCGCCATGAGACGAGAAAAGCCTACATCTGAGGTACTGCGAGGCTCAATATATATAGTCAAGTCCTAGGACTATAGAAGCGTACCGCTGCTTTGGCTTCCTGCTTGCAGGGAATCCGCACAGGCTGTCCCTTGGGACTGAACTCCCTCCGATATGTGGTGGTAAGGCAGCGAATAGGAGGGGAATTCACCCAGCCTGACTCACTCCTTTGACCTTTATTTCGCTCATTTCCCTCCACAATGGTCGTTTTCTTGGGCCTGCGGAATTGGGCGCGATGGGAAGTCTGTCCGTAGAAATCGGCCAGACTAGTGATAGGGCCATTGTCTCGGTGGGCCTTTTTCCTCTCGATTGGCTCCATTGTGCCTGCAGAGTCGAAGTTGTCTTGGTAGGTGGATTTGGTCTTGAAGCAGAGAGTGTCTCCACGGTAAGGCAATTCCGTGGCTTTGAAGAGCACAGCTTCGCCCGGCTTCCAGTTTGGAAAATCGCATTGATAGGAACTGCGAGTAACGCACTTCAGCGAACTTCTGAGAGACTCTCGGAACTGCACCATAATAGGCAACTTCCCAGGTGGTCTGAAGTCCATCTGAGCAGTAGTCCGCAGGTCCATCCGACCAGTGGAGGGCATAGAGACCTGCAGAGGTATGGGAAATGACTGTGCGGGCACTGACTCCTTAGGCCCAAAGTCAGTCCTGTAGAGGGATGGAATGGTTCGAATTGTGGTTGCAGCAGCCTTCCTCTTGAGGTCTCCGGGACAGACGTGCTGTCCACAGGTGCACAGATAGCAGTAGCAGCGGTCTAAGTAGTGGTCAGAAGTCCCCACCGGCTGCACCGGCAGTCGCTCAAAGGGACAAGCGCTGCTGCCATTGAGCCGAGGCTGGGACTGAGACCTGAGTGTGTAGTTAGCCATTCTCGCAAGAGCTACATACTCTAAGGTAAAGCCAGTGCTGGGGCTTGCTCGGCTTCAGGGAGTTGCCAGGCGATGAAGGGCGCTCTGGAGGAAGTAGCCACTAGGAACGCTTTCAAAGTCGAAAGCAGACCTCGGTCGAAAGGCGATTGCCACCGTGAGGGCCAGCTTTTCAGGTAGGTGATATGTGCCCGGGCCAGAAACTCCCAAGTTGTCAGGTTCTTCCATATCAGGAAGAGGTGGTGGATGTACAGCATGCCCACGAGGACATTGGCAGCTACCATGAGCGCCAGCATGAGGCACTTCCCCCACGTATCGAGGCCAGATTCCAGACTGTGTATGAGAGCAATCGCCACTTCTCCTGATAAGACTGACAAAAAGGCGAGGAACACCAGTCTGTTTTTCTCACCAATGCAGGTCCCGAGCCAAGGACAGTGATGGTCATAAGTAGCGACGCACACCTCACACTTGTTACAGTGCTTGGACCGCAGGATTTGGTCCACACTGCACACAGGGCAAAAGCGAGTCTGGGGAGACTCAGGGAAGGGCTTGCTGTCTACCTGTGCAGCGGGCAGAGGCGCTGGGTCTGATTTGATGGGGAGAGTGGGTTGTTGGGAAGAGGAGTGTCCGCTGTCCCCGCTTGGGACTATTTCCTTGTGCTCGCCTACTGCGGTGCGGTTTTCCCTTGAGGAGTCGCTGCCTAGTTCCACTTCTATGCGTGCGTAGGGGTTTTCAGCCTCGCTTTCCACCTGCTGTTTAGTGCCCACTATAGGGTCCAGTGGAATCTGAGATGTGTGTTCCAGGATGGCGTCTAGACTGCAGGTGGACATGTTCTTGACGTGCTGTGTGAGGCGCTCCACTACTTCCCGGCCTCCAGATTTCCGCAGACGACCGGGGTTTTTGAACCCGCAGACGAGCATTAGCGCCAACGACAGGAGCGATAGGACCCTGAGGAAATAGTACCAGAATAAAGTAGGCCCGGCTTTCCACCACTCTATGTACCAACTGTCTCCAGTGGCTATCACTCCTAGCACCCCCGTATGCAGCACTGTACTCACAATCAGGCCCCTTTTCTTCATTATCTCAGCTACTTCTCTAACCTACATTCCCAAAGCTTTGAACGCCTACAGTCCTTTTTCCCTCATAACTGTACAGAACAGGAATGGAAAGGCTGCAACAGGCAGCGGAATTCATATAAGTAGAGAATTAATGTAGCAGACCTTCCCTGAGTTATCTGGGCAGTGGCGATAATGCGGAATTAAGGCCTGTTGACGTGGTAGTGGCATTTGAGTGTGACTACCCTATAGAAAGACCTGCTAATAGCAGCCTTGGTGCCCTGCTAAGAAGCAGTTGAAAGCGCTGTTTCCCGCTACTTAGCTTCCCCAGCCTATAATATGCTCCTTGCAAGGCTCCGTCCTCTGCACCGTCTGTTCGCCTCTCTGCCGCCCCACCAGAAGGTCGGACTTCCTCTGCTGTCCCCCACCATGACCAAAGGCACAATCGCGAAGTGGCTGAAGAAGGAAGGCGAAGCCTTTAAGGCCGGCAGCATCATTGCAGAGGTGGAAACAGATAAGGCTACAGTGGGGTTTGAGGCCACAGACGAGGGCTATTTGGCCAGGATACTGGTGCCTGAGGGCACTGCGGATTTGCTGGTGGGCGCTCCAATTGCCATTTTCGTGGAGGACGTGAAGGATGCACAGGCGTTTAGAGAGGTGCCGGTGAGTGAGTTAGTGGGAGTAACGAAGAGCGAAGCCACTGCACCCCCGGCCCAGCCTGAAGAAAGGAAGTCTGCGACACAGTCCGCACACGATGCTAATGTGCGAGCTTCGCCCTCAGCCTGGGCACTCAGCGAGGAACACCATATCAGCCTGGCGACTGTGCCAGGAACAGGCCTTCGAGGCCTCATCACTAAAGAAGACGTTCTCAAGGTCTTATCGAAGCCTCAGACCTCTCCAAAGCCCCAGTCAGCCCCAGTCCTAGCCGTACCCGCAGTCTTCAAAGCAGGCATCCGAGACATCGCCCCAAGGTTCTCACTGAAGGCCGCCTGTCGACTGGATGCTTTGATCAGCCTCCAAAGTCTGCTGAAGAAAGGAGGAATCACTGTTTCGCTGGAAGCACTAATATTGAAATGTGTGGCAGTGGCCAGCAGCGCAGTCCCCCAGGCGAACTCCTCCTTCCTACCAACCGCCACCCGTCTCTACGACTACGTGGACATCAAATTCAGGCAGTTTCGCGACAGCACCAGTTCCCTTTCCTACATCCGCGACGCTCAAAACCTCCGTCTCGCAGACATCCAGAAACAACTCACAGGCGACCAACCCGACAACCAGCCCTGCACTTTCGAAGTGGTCTCCAGTCCCTACGCAACTTCGTCCACTGCCCAGCCGTCCTCTGCCTTTGTAAGGCGTAACGCAGGCCTGCAACCTTACCATTGGCCAAGTCCATAGCACTGTGGTTCCCGGGGAAGATGGGAAACTTGGGAGTTGTCAAGAGTGCGTGTTTGTGCTGAATTGCGACCACAGAGTGGTGGATGGGGCTGTGGGCGCACAGTGGCTGCAGCGCTTTAAAGTACTCCTCGAGAGTCCCATTTCCCTCTTATAGTCTACGTCTAACAGTTAGATCTCCCACTTGCCGGACTTAGGAAGAGGGAAGTTCGCCTTTTACTATATAGCACTTACGCACGATGTTACGGAAGTGCTCATATGATAGCGCGCAGTCCTGAGAAAGGCCCATTTCAGATACCATGTCTTCGATTTCCTGAGATTTCAGTGGAGCGCCAGTGCGATGCACAGCCATCGCCAAGTCTTTCACTGTGATATACCCTGCATTTTCCACATCAAACTGGCGAAACGCGGCATACAAAACTTCCTCATTCAGCACTTGCTTCAGGTCCAAAGTGGCAGCGAGGAACTCTGTGAAGTTGATTGCGCCGAGTCTCAAGTAGTCAATGGTGTTCATGAATTCTGTCTAGAGCTTACTTTCCACGTATTTCACTGCGGAGGTAAATCCCGCTTTGTCCAGTGCTTCTGAAAATTGGGCAGCACTTATCCACCCTGTATTCCTCGTATCAATGTACTGAAAAGCAGTCTTCAAGTCTTGAATATCAGCCACCGAAAGGTACTTCACAGCCACTTTTATCGCAATTTGCTGCAGTCTCTTCGGAGCCTTATAAATGCGCATCCTCTCCAGCAGACTTTCCGGTATGCGGGAAAGGACGTAGAGGGACGGATTCGACTGAAACCACTCATGCATAAGCACTCTTTCCAAAGTGATGCGCTTATCTGGGTCATGTATCAGCATTCTTCGCACAAGATCCAATGCAAAGGGAGATACATTTTTCCAGTCGTTTTCATTATAAATGATTTCCTTCGATAAAATCCTCCTCGCAATTTCCTCTGATGAGTCTCCGTCAAACGGCAATTTCCCAGTAAGCATAATATAGAGCATCACACCGATTGACCATATGTCGCAACTTTGGTTGTAGCACCCTTGCAGGACCTCAGGAGCCATATAGGCCGGAGTGCCTGCATAGGAGTGCATCAGGTACTGCTTGCACTTCCGAGCCAGGCCGAAATCCGCTAGTTTGATGTCTGCTCCAAGGGCGGGGGAGACGAGAAGGATGTTTTCCAGCTTGATATCTCTGTGACAGATATTGCGAGAATGCAGGTAATGGATGGCTTTGCATAGTTTGCGAAACAGAATAGCGGTTTCCCGTTCGGGAAAAAGGCCGTTCTGGATCAGGTGTTCCAGTAGGTCGCCCCCTGTGCAGAGCTCCATTACGACGTGGATGTAGCGCTTGTCTTCGTATACGTCGAAACACTTAATGACATTAGGGTGGTCCAGCACCTGCATCGTTTCCAATTCCCTCTTCGTGAACTCCAACATCGTGGCATTCATCTTCTCCTTCACTAGCGACTTGACAGCGAATTTCAGGTGAGTGCGGTCGTCTATCCTTTCCGCCTCTCTGACAGTGCCGTAGTGTCCGTATCCTAGCACCCTGAGAAAGTGGTAACTTTCGTGAATATCTGTTTAGTTGATACCTTTCAGCAGTGTCGGGAAGGATATAGAGGACTTGGGAACCATGCGGGAGTGGATGGGCACCACTAGTTGATACTCTCTGGTATGACAGATTCCCATTTTTCGATTACTTTAGTAAGTTTGGAGCTGGCGGATGTATTGGATTAGGCTAAGGCTAGAGACTCGAGTGTTTCGCCTTCTTCAGCCTTTCTACCTGCCTATATCTCACCTCTTCTCTGAGTTTCCGCACTTTGTCTTCGAGAGACTTCTTTTCCTTCTCTTTGTGCTTCGTTTCAGCCTTTAGAATGTCGATGATTTCTTGTTTGCGCTTCACGTCATCCCGAATGGTCTCCAGACTGGGAAAGCCCGCAGCCTGCAGCTTGAGCAGACTCTGACTGGGCTCAATTGCAGAAGGCCTGGTCTCTTCCTTAACCACGCTTTCCTCCCCGCCGCTATCACTCTGGTGGCTCCTTTTCCTCGGCGGCACCGAAAACCCCTCCAAAGGACCGACCGAAAGGTGCAGCCAGCTCCAAGAATAAGGCTCAATTTCCATCAATCGATGACTGGAGTGGGCGACTTTCGGTCCACTCGTCTTGATCTCCCCCTCCACTAGCTCTCCTTGGTAGGACCATTTGCACTGATTCAGGGCAACTCCTATGACCTGGCTGATTTTCTTGCGACATCGAGAGCAGACACACTTCTCAGTCTCGGTCTGGAAGCTGTAGCTGCCCTGGGAGCCGATGAACGCGAACACAGGGACGTTCTTCATTGCGCAGTCGGACTGCAGGCACTTGCACTCGAAGAAGAGGCCGGGAATTGAGGGGTCGACAGTGGTGAAGTGCAGATCTGGACTGGTCATATTGAAAAATTAGTGGAGGTATTAGGAACACTAGAGAGGGGGGCTGGCTTGGAGGGTTGGGTCTTGCTGGGAGGAGGAGTTGGAGTGCTTGTGAGGACTGGACTTGGAGGACTGGACGGGGTAGAGGGAGGTGTCTTTCCAGGCGTTCAGGGTGGACGACAGGGAAACCGACTCCGACCCCGAACTGCCCTCCACCTCCACCACCTCAATCTTCAGCACAGGCACCTGCTCCGGCCGTTTCCTCACCAGTGGCGGCCCCACCGCTATCGGCTCCGCATCCGAACTCTCCCCGCTTTCCTGTCTCGAGGAACTGGCCGCCTTCGAACTCTTTCGCACCTCTGCGTTGTAGACTTCCTCCACTGGGAAGCCGTGCTTCTTGATGGCGTGCAGCAGTTGGAGCAGCTTTTGTTCCTTTTGTTGGGCGGTTTTTAGCTCTTTTTCTGCGCTTTCTTTCCATACTTTGTACGTTTCGAGTTCGGAGAGGAGAAGGCGCCAGGCGGATTCAGTGGGAGGAAAGCCTTCAAGGGAGATGTTTGCGATTTCATATAGTTTTTCCTGGTACTCGAAACACTTGTTTTGGTAGGAGTCGCAGGAGCGGCTGAGTTCCACACTTTCCCGCGATATTTTCTCGAATTTCCGCTTGAAGGCTTTCTTTTCCTCGACTTCCTGCTTCAAAGTCTGTCTCAACAGCGCATTTTCCTGCTTCCACTTCCCCACTTCCTGCTCCTTCCTTTCCGTCAGCTGCTCAATCCACAGTTCGTACTTGCCCTTGAGTCTGTCCAGCACTCCTCCCAGGGTCACGCCCAGGCCTATGACTTCCCCGAAGGCCTTGCTACAGACCTTCATTTCTGCTTGCCAGTCCGACTCTTCGACTCCCTTCAGGCCTCTTTCCAGCCGGTCGGAGATGGCCTGGAGGTCGCGCAGTAGGAAGGTCTCTTTGGAGGCGTGGGGGGAGTCGGTGTGGTTTGTCAGGAAAGATTGGCTCATGGTGTCTTCGGGCTTGCCGTCTTTGAAGGAAAAGCTCTGGGAGAAGAAAGAAGCCTTCTTGAAGGAGTGGGAAAGTTTCATAGTGGCAGAAAATTGCTTTTTGCCCAGGCTCAAAGAAGAGGTTCTGGCATGGAAAGGAACAGCCTTGGCCATTCTGTCCTTCTCAGGACTGGCTTGCTTGGCAGCCCTGGACTTGAACTTAGTGACGCTTTTGGAGCGGAACAGTGGGTACTTGGCGCCTGTGGCGTAGGGAGAACTGCCTGCTAGTTCGTTGCTTCCTTGTCGGACGAGTTTCGGTTTGCCCAAATCCATGGACACTTCAGCGGGTTCGTACTCTTTGATGGTCTTCAGTCTGCGCAACTGTTCACGTCCATGCGACTTCGCCTTACTGTCGCTAGTGGAGTCCAGGACAGCTGACTGGTACAGCAGACTCTTGCTGTGATAGGCCATTATTGACCTCTCTAGCCTTTCTTATATCTATGTCTTCATCACTGGCAATGACCATTCCGTCTTCCAAATCCAGTTAACTCAGTTCTCATCATGTTTTCTCCTATAGCTTTTGTAGCCTTTTTCCAGGTTTCTGGAAGTTTCCCGCCGGTCGAATTGCTTGCGGCTTGCGAAGCCCTGCCTTTGCCTCGGCCAATATAAGGCCTAATGTCAGCACCGGAGACCCCGCTCGACACGCTCAAACGTCTATTGACCAACCGCTCCCCAGGCACTCTTCTTGGCAACCACCGCTTCCTTAGCATCGTATCCGTCTTCTCTCTGCCTACGAAACTCTCCCCTCCGTTCCAGCCCTGCACTGTATCCAAGCCTCTCGACCTGCCCTCCAAATCCATCCCTCCCGACTCAATGGACGTAGTGGTAATCGACGACGATGAGCAGTACACAGTCCCCAGCAAGCGACACCACCTGCCCGCCTTCCTGCCCAAAACAGCGAAGAAGACCTGCCTGGAACCTAGGCGGTAGTAATGGTCTGCTATATCTAGTCTGGGAGAGGGCCGCCGCGGGCCATGCGGTTGGAGAGTTTCTTCACTTGGCTCTGCAGTTCGTTTCGCTGTTGGGTGAGCTTCCCTAGGTAGGCCAAATCCAAGTTGTTCCTTCTCGCCAACTTCGCCAGCTTCCTGCCTCTGTAGCGCTCTGCCATGCCTAGGAAGGAACTGGGCGTGCGGAAGCGCACAAAGCTCCACACTCCCAGCAGAAACCCGACCTGCCCCACCGAGTAAGTCAGCGGCTCCATCAAGTCCCACCCCAGCCACTCCACCATGTAGATAGTGTAGAAGAACGCGCCCCACTGAGCAGTCATGAACCCCAGGCCCAGCAGACTGTAGGCTGTTATGCGCCGGTCAATTCTGCGGTCCAGCCTCAACTTCGCAGCTTCCAAAGCACCAATCTGTCCCTGCAGCGCCGCAATCCTCGCCTGCAGTCGCTCCACCTTCGCCACCGTCTCCTCCCTGAAGTTCTCCACCGCCTTCAGTACTGCCCCGTCCAATTCCTGTTTACTCCTCGGAGCTTGCGCGTACAGTACATCCAGAAATTGCATCAAAAACGTGGTTTTTGCCTTGCCTGCGAACTCATCGGTGTATTTGGTTAGAGTCACTTCCTTCTCGTTTATGCGTAGTTGGACGCCTTTGTCAGTGCTGAGGGCAGTGCTGAGCTGCGTTTCTGCTTCTTGGGAAGAGGTCACGGAGGTCACTAAAGGGTCTTCGTCCTTGATAGCCTGGTGCAACTGCGAAAGAGTGCCGCTGGCCGGCAAAGTGAACCAGCAGGCCGCCACAGAGGGCAGGTGCAGTTGGAAGCGGTAGCCGTTGAGCACGGGCAAGGCCTTGACAGTGCTGAAGCACCTGCGCAGCATTATAATACCTGTGCAGGGTAACACCTAGATCTAGCTGGTTGACTGAGACGATGATTGGAGCAGAGTACAGTCCTTTACAGCTTCATATACATTAAAAGACGGTGTTTTCAGGTTGAAGTAGATTTCCATTCGCTGTTTTGCTACAAAGCAGCTAAACCACTATTTTTACGTGATTTCCAGGCTTTTTAGAGAGAAAGTCGCCTTTTCCCCTCAAATTTGCGTATTTTACAGTTATTTCCTGTCTACTTATATCAATTTCCCTAAAATACGTCTTCTAACCTTCATTTCCCCCTCTATTTGTGTGGTAAAATGGGCTGCTCTTCCTCCGAACCCTCCGAACCCCAGCCTCCAAAGCCACAGCCCAAGGTAGACAAGCTGATCAAAGAACTACACGCCTCCAGTGGCCTGCACAGGGACGAAGTGGGCGAAATGGAGATAAAATGTGCAGAGCTGGAGGCGGAACTGCAGGACATTTTGCAGGAAATCCAGCATATAAGGACCGGAGAAGCACTGAGCAACCGGAATTCACTGAAATTGAATCGGAAATACACATACCACGAAGCTCCTCCCGTCGAAGTCGCACTCAAGTCCACCAAAGTGAACCTATCCTCTTTAGAAGAGGAGAACTCTCGCCTAAAGGCGGAACTGCAAGCCCAGTGCAGACAGTCCCTACTGCAGCCCGCTGAGGCAGTGGATTTGCAGGTGGAAGTGGATGCAGTCAAGTGTGAGTTGGCGAGGATTGGGGTGCAGAACCAAAGACTGCTGAAGGAGAAAGTGCTGCTGGGCTTTTGCACGTCGCTGGAAATTAATCTGCTGCTGGCTGTGGCGATGTGGAGACGCAGCATGCTAACAGCCCCTACTCGCTCCACCCTCGACACAACAGTCGAAATGGACCGAATCACCGCAGAAAAGGAAGAACTGCTCCAAACCAGTCCCCTCTCCGCCTCCCTAAGCAAAATCGACTTCAGCAGCGTCCGCTCCATGTCCCGCGCCAGCGTAATCCTGCTATTCGAAAGTCTAATGGACGAAAAATACGAACAAGATTTGAAGGATTTAGCTGCGAATCGGCCTTTAAAGTGTCATTCTGACTTCTTATTGGAGTATATGAGTCGGAGACATGGACTGTCTGCGGTGGCTTCGAGGAAACTGGCGCAATTTGTGCTGGGACTGGTGGGGATGTATACGGCTGGACTGCCCTATGCGAGGGTGATGTGTGGGATGTTTAGGGCGGTTAAGGACGTTACGATGCATGTTCACTTTGCTACATATTTGACCCACATTCGAGCGATTTTCCACAGTCTGAAGGACAGACGCAGAAGACCAGTGGACAAATCTCGCAGTGGCTACAGCACCCCTCACACTCCCCCCAAACCAGCCTTTCGCAAGGAGAAATTCGACACCATTGACCTGGCAGGCAGTGCGCCTTTAGTCCTGGTCTGTGACCTGATCTATTCCCTGTTTAAAGACTTCCCGGTGAGAGGGGAAACCATGCTGCAGGCGATCAAGCCGGTCGATTTGCCTATTGAAGACTTCATCATTTTCAAAATTTGCCACAAAATGGCTCAAGACGGCTGCTCTCCTGAGGACTTATTCAAGCGGCTCGACCTAGACCACGGAGGCACAATCGACACCTCCGAATTCCACGACGGCCTAAAGCAGCTAATGAGCATGTGGCTAAGTGACACAGACCTCAACCTAGTAATGCAGCGAATGGCCCCAGGCACAGCCGAAATCTCTCGAGACCAGTTCTTCCGCCACATCAACTTCGACGCCTATTACACAAGTCTGGCGAGTAGGGAACTGGCGGTTTCGGGAGTCAGCTTCCTGGTGGCCTTTGTGGACCTGCACAAGCAGGTGGAGGAGGAGTGCGGGTGTGCGTTTCGGAAGGTGGCTTCGAGGGAGGAGGTGGAATTCGTGGAGTTTCAAAGTGGCTTGATGGAGTTCGACTCGAGACTGACCCACGCTGAAACGGTCAAAATTTACAACTCTGTGTCAGTGGAAAGACTCGATTGCAAGGCTTTTTTGGATATCTGCCAAAGTGAATATATAGGCAGTTTCCGACTTTTCGGTAACATATAGGCAGATTACCGCAATTTAGAGGCTTACAGGAGCGACTCCGACCCTACCCGCGTCCCTCGCAGAAAGTCCCAATCCAACCGTGTCCTAGTCTAACTCCCACATACTTACTCTCTCAAATCTTCCTTATTTCCGCTATGGACGTGATGCTCTTCCTAGGCGCTTTCTGAGTCGGTTTCCCCTTCACAGGCGACCCTCCGAACCGCACCTTCGCATCAGTTCTTTTGAAATCGAGAGTTCCAGCGATTGATCTCCTCGCCATTCTGGGAGCGACCGGAGAGTCGACAGGCTCAACCGAAGCCTTGGCTTCTTCTATATTATAAAGGCAGTCCGGACACAGTTCCGGGTTTTCCCTGTGCTTGCGGAGGTGCTCGGAAATGCGGAGCATGTTCCAGCGCCGGTCAGGGTCGACTTGCAGCAGGCCTTTGATCAGACAATGCCAGGGAGCGGATAAGCGCGCTGGCAAGGGTGGAAAACGGCCATTGGTGGCGTTATCGACCATAGCTTTGATGCTCGGCCCGGTGAAGGGGTGGAAGCCGACCAGTAGGAAGTAGAAAATACAGCCGATGCTCCATATGTCCAGGGCAGGCGCTGCACTGTTGTCTCGGCCACTGAACACTTCGGGAGCGATGTACAGCAAAGACCCTGCGTCTGACCTCTCGCCCCTGCGTCCGGCTTTGAATACGCCCGCTATCCCGAAGTCCACGACTTTGATAGTGATTCTGCTTTTGTCAGCGAAAAGGATGTTTTCCAGCTTTAAGTCTCTATGCACCACATTGGCATTGTGGCAATAGCGTATAGCCTCAATTAACTGCGTCCCAATTGAGTACACTTTTTCCTCCTCCATATGTCCGGCTTCCCGCAGTGCAGCTTTCAGCTCGCCTCCTCTGCAGTACTCCATCACAATGCAGAGGGAGTCTTGCAGGATGAAGGTCTCGAGAAGACTCACGATGTTTGGGTGGTGCAGACCCCGCAGAAGGTTCATTTCGCTGAAGGTCTGTGTGACTTCCTCGGTGGATTTCATGGAAGTGTCGACGAATTTGATGGCGACTTTGGATTTGTTGAGGCGGTGGCGGTAGAGACGCACTTGGCCGAAGCCGCCCTCACCGAGGGGCCTAATCAGCTCATAAACAGACAACGACAAATTCCTCATAAAGTCTTCCCCCAGCGACAAAAAGAGAGGCTCCCCCGTATCCACATACTCCATATCATCATCCGAATACTCATCCCCCGTCGAGTCAAACAGTCTACACCTCGCCTCCAAACTCACCATTAGCTTTTCCTTGCACACATCCACGAAGTCCCTATATCGCATCTTCGGGTGGAAGCCGACCTCCGCAGACCGAGACAGGTCCCCGTTGATGAACACCTTGACCTGCGTGACTAGTACTGTGAGGTCTTCCATATGGTTATTAGTATTGGAGTATGGAAGGGGAGTTGGGGAGAAGACTTGGGGCGCAGGCCTGTGCGGTGGTACTAGTGCTGGGGTCGATAGCCGTAGGGGGGAAATTGGCGGCTTTGTGGAGACTTGGGAAAATCGACAAATTGAAAGCTGCAAGTTTGGGGTTGGCGCTGTATCCTGCAGTTATGGGCTGGCTAGGGCTTATCTACCTCCTGGAGTGGCAGGTGCGAGCGGCTCTGTGGACAGTTATGACGCTTGTGAGGGCCGGGACGAGTCTGCTGTCTCTGTACTATATCAAGCAAGCACTAGGGAAAGACACTGTAACCGCCACTTACTCAGAAAACCGCTTATTGACCCTTTTAGTGACCATCGAGTCAGCCCCCGCCTGTCTATTCGCAAGGTGGAGACTTGGGACAGTTGGGGACGCAAAGCAGTTTTTGCAACTTCAGTCGCTCACCATATACCAATATGCACTAGTGTGCACCCTGTCTGCAGTGGGGAATGCAGTCCTAGAGCTCGCTACAAAGTCAGATTGGCTCGAATACGCCTGTTTCCGCTGGGACTGTGGGTGGGTCTATTTGGCGATTTGCCTCGGTGCTAGTGGACTAGTAGCCGCCTACGGTATGTGCACATTAGGCCTGGTATTCGCCAAAGCCAAAGATTCGGACTCCGTTTCCAGCCTTTCCCGCTATTTCGCAATTAGCATGGTAGCGACCAATCTGCAGGAATTCGTACTAACCGCCTATGCGCAGGACAACGGACCCAAAGCCGCCTACATGCACGGCTTTCTACTCTCAATGGAAATGTCCGCCTGCGCCTTTTCCCAGCTTTTCCTCCTATCCCCCCCTCTTTCCCTGCCTATTCCCACTCGCCCATTAACCATCCAATCCCTCATATCTCCCAACGACTTTTCCCAAGTAGAGCTAAGTCTGCCCTCCCAAAGCTCACAAAGGCAGGAATAGACTGGTAGATATAAAGGGGAGGGCAAGGAGGAAGTGCCAAGACAGCGTGGCCGAGTGGTTAAGGCGACAGACTAGAAATCTGTTGGGTTTACCCGCGCAGGTTCGAATCCTGCCGCTGTCGCTTTTTGCCATATACAGGGGAAGGGAGATTTAGGGTGTTAGGGACTGGGGAAAGCCGAAATGGAGGATATCAGGTGGACTGAAATTCGGGAAATTGGAGTTTTACTATGTATTTCCCCGAAAATATGAGGAAATTGCAGCTTTATTTACACAAAACCGCTCGTTCATATCGACGAAGAACACAGCTGAAAGGTTAGACGCTAATTATGGTCTAATCGGGGTTAGCATTTCCATTGCTTCAGTGTCTTTGCGTCTATTCAGCATCTTCGCAATATCACTCCTCACCTCCTCATTGAGTCCATACACCAGCGCATTCCCCAGGCCTTGCAGCGTCCCCAGTCCATAGTGCAGCACTGCCAGTACAAAGCTGCCCACTTCCCCCGGCGATTCCGTATAGTTATACACTTGATCCACTGTGGCGGCCGCCCAGCACACTAGTAGAACCCCAGGGTACCGCAGCATGGGTCTGGCTTTGTGGATTTGGTCTTCGAACTGGGCTTTGGTGATGCCTACCAGTTCTTTGGCGGTGCGGACGTGAGTGCGGTAGAAGTTGATGACGCAGTAGGTGTTGGTGCAGAAGGCGAGCCAGAGAGGGATGTAGAATTGCACAAGCTGCCAAGTGATGCCCGCCGCCTTGCTACTCGCAGTGTCCACCCAGCACCACTCCACATGTTCTCCATACGAACTAGTGCTGTAGGGCAACACCGTCAGCAGTCCGCACACTCCACATATCAGTGCAATCCACCGCTTTTCCGATATCGCTTCTTTCCGCTGCACTTCCAGGTATGCAGAAGTCGCAATTGCGACAGTCCACAGCACTGTCGCCAGGCCGAAAAAGGAGATAATAACCGCCTGCAAGTTGCACAAACCTGCATTCTCTTCCGCTTCCGGGGTCAGAAACAGCGCAGTGCAGAAGATTAAGTCCGATATAGTCAGGTACAGCACCAGGCGGAAGGCTCTGCGAGTCCGCAGCTCCTGCAGTGCGAAGTACACCACAATGATGAACAGTGACCCTAACACACTGGCGAGACTGCAGCCCAGACGCACGTAGTACACTGTCCGTTCCTCAGCGTCGGAAAGCCCCATTTCTGCATTAGTTCCTAGGCTAGGCCTCGGGCTTCGCTAACGCCTTCACCTCCATCATTTCCTTCACTAGGTCCACGTAGTTGAAGGCGCCGCTGGCTTCGGGGTCTAGGTCTTTCATCATTTCGTCTACTTGCTCGTCGTTCAGCAGGTCGGAAAGGCTCAAAATTGCATCCCGCAAGTCGTCGCATTTGACGTTTCCTGTGTTTTCCTTATCAAACACCTTAAACGCGCCTAATATCTCCGTAGCCTTATCATCCTTCCGAAAGCGCTCATACATGATGTCCTTGAAAGCGTCGAAATTGAGGTAGCCTCGGTTATCTGCATCAAATTCATTCTTATACGCGATAATGTCCTCTGGAGTGGGCTTTTGCCCTATAGACCGCAGCAGAACTTGCAACTTGTCGAAGGGAATCAGCCCTTCGTTGGAAGTGTCGAAGAGGTCGAAGGACTTTTTGAAGGCGAATAACTGTTCGGAGGTGAAGGCTTCTTCCATTTTTAGACCTTTAGAAGCTTATCTACGCCCAGCGCTATCGACTCCGCCGTCTTGCCATAGTCCTCCTCCTTAATGATCTCAATGTCCACTTTCTTCCCCAACAAACTCCGCATTTCCTCCAAGTCCCCAATAGCCACGTCCACATTCCCGCTGATCCCCACATGTGACAAAGTAGGGTGGCCGGGGAAAGAAGCACGCAGTAGAGAGAGGCCTTTGCTGGTCAAATCGTTGCTGTTCAGCATTATTACTTGCAGACTGCGGTTGGAGTTCAGGCAGTGGGAGAGGTCTTTCATGGCGGAGTCGCCCAGACCTGTCGATTTCAGACTGAGAAATTGCAGCGTCGTATTGACAATCAGTGACCTGCAGAACTCCCTAAATACCATCAACGGCATCAAATTCCCCGACAAATTGAGCACTCTGCAGTACCTATTCATCCTAATCATCTTCGCAAAGGCCACCGCCGCAGCCGCATCCCCCTGGTTCCCACTCACATCCACCACCTGCGCATACTTATTGAATATCAGCGCCATACTGAGGTGGCACAGTCCGGCCTCTCCTAGGGAGTTACTGCCCACTTGCAAAGTGCGGATTTTGACGCTGTGGCTGGAAAGCAGCTCTTTCAGGGCGAATGCGGAGTTGAGGCCGAGGCCGCAGTTCTCTAGTGCTAGTTTGGACACTAAGGGAGAACTGTGGGAGAGTAAGTAGATGATAGTCGCGCCTGCTGTGTCGCCTATGTGGGAGTTGTTGGAAAGGTCGATTACTCGCAGTTCGCTTAGTTTCGAAAGGTAGGTGAATACGTTTAGGACTTGGGCGGGGCGGAAGCCGAAGTCGGGGAGAGTCAGTCTGCGGAAGGAAAATAACTCCTTGGCGGGACCTTCTTCTGCAGTTTCAGCTGCTTTTCTGGCTTCGAGAGCGGATTTGAACTCCGCAATTCCCATAGTGTCCAGACTTTGTAATACACCCCTCAGTCCCGGCACCTTACTAGTGACCTCTTTCGCCAACAGCAACAAGCGATTCACCCTCATCGGACTCTGCGGGCTTTCACTCTCTATCAATTCCCCCCACTCCCCCGCCGCATGTCTGCTCTTATCCACGCTTTTATTAGTGGACAGCAGCTGACTCTCTGCAGCTGCAGGAGTCTGCTCCAATTCATCCTGCAAATCGCGAAAAGACACAGTTTTCATAAACTTCATTCTTTGTGTTTCTACGTAGTCCTGTGCAAGTCGCTTCACTACGTCTAGTTTCTCACTTAAAGTGGTTTCTTCGTTGAAGTGTCGCTTGAAGTCGTCGATTTTCATATTGGGGAATTCGATCTCGGATTCTTCCTTTTCGCTGAGGGAATCGGAGGTTTCTGCGTTTTTTTCCACCTTTTCGGCCTGCGCCTGTCCGTGGTTCCCTCTCACTTCGATAGTTATCATTTCGCAAAGACGCTTTGCGGCTCTTTTGCGGTTGAACGCCTGTTCGTCATACAGCAGAATCTTCTTCGGGTCCTGCTCTTCCTCTTGGGTAAGTGTCCGAATGGCTGCATTGTTGGTTTTCTTCTTTAAGCTCGTGGCTAGAACCTCATCCATAGACACGTACATTTTCCTGCGCTTGGCAATTCCCCGCAAGTCCCCAGGCTTGCGGGAGACCTTCGCCTTTGCTAGTGGGAGAATGTGTTTTTCCGAGGGTGCTTTGGCTGTAGGGAGTTCGTGGGGAGTGGGACGGATAGAGGGCAGCTGAGTGTTGGGACTGCCGGGCTTCTTTTTGGGCAGGGACTTGGAGTCGCGGAAACTGGGCAGTTTGATGTCTTGCCGGTTGCTGCGGAATAGGTGTGGGGACAGGGGAAGAGGCTGGATTAGCTCTTCTACAGGTACGAAGTTGTAAGCGTTCATATAGCTATATAGCCCATATACAGCTCGAATGACCTCGCGACCCTCTACTCACAGTCCTCTCCGCACCCACACTCGCGCCTCACTGCAGCAAAGCACGTCCATGATTTCCTTCCCTGGGGCCGATTTCCTCATCAGACGTAGAGCGACCAAGAGACCTGCCTGGTCACCTTACCGGCCTCACGGCTGCTTTTCCAGGCCGGAAACAGGACTAAGAAGGTCAATTGACAGGTCGCCGAAGGACAGTTGGGAAACGTTGCGAGTGAGCAAAGCGACTTTGGAAGGCAGTACTGTGCGGAGGACGAGTCCTAGTCCGATACGTGCGTATCGTGGGAAGAGGAGCAAGTATGTGTATTACACGCCGGCTTTGTTGATACAGACTACAGAAACGTCATTTCCCTCAGTCCTCACCCTTAAAGGGAAATCTGAGCGTATAAATGTCCCGCGGCCCTCCCACGACCTTCGGAGCAGTTGTCGAGGCAAGTTCCCTCGCAACTCTGACTGTGCAAGTAACACTGACATATATTAGCTAACATCTCAGCTTCACATACGGTAGTTCCGCCACTCGCTGGTACAGCGGCTTGCCCTGACTCCGACACTTCGTCACTCGCTTGATTTCGCACAGCGAGCCACATCTCGGGCACTTCGGAGGCTTGCAGCCCACTCTGCAGTTCCTGCAGTAACTGATATCCACATAAAGGGGCGTGGAACTTGTGTAGAGGGAGTGATCATAGGGACATCTAGCGAAGTCGTAGTGGCCGGAAGGACGACTGCAGGGCACTAGTAGGAAATTCACGCATTTCTTCACTTTTTCATATGCGATTTCCAGCGACTTCGAGTCTTTTCGCAGGGCCAAACTCCTTTTCCACAGTCCAACTGCACTATTCATCTCCTCAAGTCGCTCAGAGCAAGGGTCAGTCCCGCAGTAGTCAATCGGACATTGGAACAATCCAGAGCTGGAATCCATGTGTGCTTCGAAACAGGCAGTGCAGAAGAGGTGGCGACAGGCGGGAAAGCGCAGGTTGGGCACTTGTGTAATGTGTTGACGGCAAATTGAACAGTGCAGGTCGGTGCATGAGGCTACTGAGTCCATTTCTATTATAATGGCTTTGTAGAAGTCGAGAAACTGGGTTCGTTAAGCGAACGGAAGGTAAAGAAGAGGGAAATGTACTGATGAAAGACTTAAAAAGACGGAATTCGGTGTGAGTTGTGAAGGGATATATACGGAATTCAGGGGAAATTAGCATTTACGGCAATCTGCAATTCCCAATTTTCCATAAGACAGTTCAGTACAGGTCTGAAGAAGCACATAAAAAGGCTATAGGGCCTATAGTTGCGCCCAACTGCCAATTTCCCACTGCCCATTTACCCAATTTCTTTCTCTTATTAGTATTGCAATGTCTACGTTTTTTGATCGAGATTCTCCTAGGGGTCCTTTGGCCTGGGACGAAGTCAGCTGGTAGAGCTGAGGGACAGTGGTGGGTAGTGGGAGTGTGGAAACGGGGAGTGACCGGGGAGACTTTTCTTCCATATTCCGAGCTATTTTGTAGGAATGAGGACCAGTCATAGCAGTATTAATCCGCATTTCCTCCATAAATTGGTCAATTTTCACCTAAACTTTTCTGTATTTGGCCTGATTTGTGCTTTCCACCTCTCCCTTCCTCATACATTTCCCAACTATCCGCATCTCACCCACTTTTCAGGCATCCCCACGAAGTAAAGCCCCACCGGGCCACCATCTGTACAGCCACTTCCCAGAACACGATTCACCCAGTCCCCCAGGCCTGCCGTCCATATAATGGAAGGCCACCTACCCACCCTCGAGTCCACCTCACAAGACCCTTACCGCGCCTTCCACACCTTCGGAAGCAGCTCCACCGTCTTCGACTCTTCGCCCTTCCCGGACACTTACAAGAAGGAAAAGACCTGCAGTGTGTGTGAGGTGCGGCTCAGTAGTGCCCGCGGAGACGCGAATAGAAGGCATGGGTGCAAGTTCTGTCTGCATGCCGTTTGCCACAAATGCTCGCCGCTGAGACTGTTCCATACTACTTCCAGTCGCTTGGAGCGGGTCTGCGTCAATTGCTTCAGGCACAGGTTGGAGGAACAGGTCAGGGGGGAGGTGGAGGCGCTGAGGCCGAAGAGAGACGAAGAGCTGTTGGAACTCAGTCAGAAACTCACTGAAGAGACGAAGAAAAGAGTTCAATTCGAAGACGAAGTCAGCCTTTTGCGCCTCGCGAAATCTGAAAACTCCCTACTTACGTCCGAACTCACAGACACCAAACTCCGCAATTCCGACCTGGAAAGCCGTCTCCAGGCCTTGGAAAGCGACTTCGAAACCCACAAAATCGAAGCCGCATTCAAGGAAAAGCACTTCGAAACCTCCTTATCGACCCTTCAGCAGTACGCAGACAAGCATCGGAACTTATACGCCTGCAAAGTAGTGGAGCTGATGGGAGTCCGCAAACAGGTGGAGCAATACAAGGACCTGGTGGAGGGCATGAAGGGAGGCAGGCCGAACAGTGTGGAAACTGGCATCGGAGCAATGGCTGTGAAGCAAATCCACGACATACAGGTGCAGGAAATGAAGGGGAAAGTCGAAGACCTGCAGCGCAAGTTGGAGGCGAAGTGCAAAGAAGCTGAATCGCAACTTGCGAAAATGAGAGAAACTGAGGAAACCGCAAATACCCGTATAGGCAAATACTTGCTGGAAAACCAAAATGTCCTTCGGTCGCTTGAAGAGACTGAAAAGGCAAATGAAGAACTGAAGCAGGAAGTGAGTGAGTTGAGGGAACAGCTGGAAAGAGTCGCCAAAATCACGCAGTTCGATGCAGTTGAGCAGTTCAAGGAGATGAAGTTGGACTATGAGCGGCGTTTGGCGATACTTCAAAGCAAGTTGGAATTTGCTTTAGGGGAAAAACGGGAAATTGAGGCTTTGAAAAGCCAGTTTTCGGATGAAAATAAAAGATTGATGAGTGAATTAGAGGAGCAAAAGTCGCTTTTGGACCTCGCAAAGGACGAAATTATTTCCGAAAATCAGCAAAAGACGGACTTCGAGTCCAAATTCGAGCGTTTTTCGACCTATTTAAGCCAGCTGGAATGCATGGACGAGTTGCAGGGGAAATTGGGGCAAGAAAGCATCAAAGCGCAGAACGCTTGTGAGCAAGTGGCTCGACAGAGACTGGAACTCGAGCAGTACAAGCAGCAGCTGAGAAGCACGCAGGAGGCACTGGACAAGGGCGAGGAACTGCTCAGGGCGAGCCAGGAGCAGCACCAGTACGAGCGCAAAATGATCTACCGGAAAGAGACAGAGATCGAGGCCCTCAGAGAAATGCTGCAGAAGCAGGGCATTGACCCCACAGGGTTGACTATGCGCTTGGACGGAGAGTCGGATTTGACGCGGATATTGAAGGAAAAGGAAGCCAGAGTAGGCGCTTTGGGCGCAGAACTGCGAGATAACCTGAAGAAAGCTCGCGGTAGGGAGAAAAAGCCCAGAGCCTCCGGCGACTCAAAGGGCGTTGGGTTCAAATCCGCCGTTAATACTGAACCCTGCGGCTGTGCGCTATTCTAAAGTCCCTCTAAGCCTGGTAATAATGGATAACCGTAAGAGAACTCCTGGACTCACAGGGCTGCTGGACTCCAGTTGGATGGAGTGGAGAACGAGGGAGGCAGGGCAGCTGCAGGAGCCGGAGGAGGACCAGAGGCCGGGGACTGGCCTGTCGCAGGGACGCAGAAATGCAAGCAGCTTTGCAGCGAAACTGCGAGAGAAAGGAGGCGGCAGGGTGCGGGCGAAGGCTGTGAGAGTGGAGACGTCCTTGCTGGCGCTAGTGAAGGAAAGAAAGGCTGAGGAGCTGGGAAAGGCAGAAGCCAATGAGCCGTGCAGCCAGACTTGTGAGAGTCTACCTTCGAGGGAGGAAGTGCTGCAGTCTGTTATGAGGAAATACAAGCGGAAAGCCGGGTCTGCAGACCTGCGTCCAATCCAAAGCCCTCTGCCAGTCACTCTCCAGGCCACTCCTCTCCCCAACCTGTCCCAACTGTCAACAGCCACTCACACTCGCACCCACTCCCTGTCCCTGTCTCCCGGCAAAGCCCTGTCCCCAGTGACGTACCAATTCGCAAACTGCAGAGCCACTCCCTCGAAAGCCTAATTAACTGTAGTCTAGAAGAAAGAACTCGCCCACGCCCACGAACTCTGAAAGGAGTAAACGACATCTCTCGAGAACTGCTCTCCCGCCTGCTGCACACAGGCTACAATCCCCTTCGAAGCAGGGAGCAGAGACATTGGAGGGTCCCTGGAAATCGCAGCTTCTAAGGCTTTGAGGTGGTCTTGGTGCTGCACTAGTCTGGCTTCTCGGTTTTCGTCTCCGATGTGTCTGCGTTTGGAGGACATGTAGGCGGATTTCTTGGCGATGAAGCGGCCTGCCATTGCTAGAGTGGCCCGCAGTTCACTGTACTTGGACTTGTAGTCCACAGCGCAGCCAATTGCATCTTGAGATGGGACCAATTTTCCCGCCACACACACAAACGCCACCTCATTCGCCCTCAAGTAGTCAATGGAGTACAGTCTCGGACACGGACAAATGACCCTGTCCACCCACTTGCACGCCTTCACACTCTCCTCCCGCTCCGCAGCAGACAGCACCACCTTTCCCGCCACCTGCATAGCGTCCTGGTCACTGAACACTCCCAAGACCAACTGCGCATTGGGCAGCTTCGCCTTGTAGTATTGGAATAGAGTGAAGTGGCGGTGGGAAATCAGGTCGAAGACGCCAGGGAAGTAGAGGGTTGGACGCTCGGTCATTTGGCACTATTAGACCTGAATGCCATAATGGCAGGTGACATTGGGAATAGTGGTATGAGTTTCGAAGACTATTTGTCGCCCTTTACGACTCGCTCGTTGCTGCCTGCAAGGCAGTGCAATGACACCTGGTGTCGCATCTCCCCACAAGCCCAGGAGCGACTGGCTCTCCGAAAGTCACTGGAAGAGCCGAATTTGGACAAGCTAGTCAATCGTTTCAGCGATATTACTGTAGAAAGAGCTCCGCAGCGGAAGCCCTATGTAGTCCAGAAGCTCAAGAAGAGCACTTTCAGGTGGTATGCGGAGAAAAAACGCAGGAGTGATGAAGGATACATTGAGAAATTAGCAACTCCGCAGCCTGAATCTGTGCCGAAAAGAGACAGAAACCACCCAATTCACCACAGTGTGCGACTGCCCCCTCTGCCTCCTCTCCCCAAGCCCAAACCCCGGCCCCAGCCTCTCTCCCTGCCCTACGACCCGCCCCTAACTCCCCGCGCCTGGACGCCCCTGCCTCTCTAGCTAAACCAACACTATAGAAGTGCCTTGATCCTGACCTCCGCCAGTGCCAAAGTCTGATGCTTCCTGTCCCTGGCCTCCGCCTTCTCCATACTGCGGATGTAGGCACTCAGGTCTTTGTCTGTCTTGAAACCTTTGATTTTTCTGCCTTGCTGCAGGGTTTGGTGGAAGTACTGGAGTTGCTCGGCTACTGCCAGTGCGTTTTTGACTACGTTGTCGTCGAAAGTGCGAGTTTTGCGCCACAAAGCAGCCTTTAAGGCTTGCCCTCGCTTCAAATTGTGGGCAAAGCGGACAAGTTGGAGCGAGCGGAGGCGCGGCAGGGCCAACTGTCGAGTCAAAAAGCCGCGAATCAGCTTTTGAATCGACAATATTTTTGGCATTTCGCATAAATAGTGGGAAATGTCGAAAATTTTATGCTTTTTATTGCGCATTCGCCACTTTCCAGCCAGTAATTTCAGCCAATGGGTCAATCTGGCCCGATAATACACTGCTTTGAAGCGGTTTATTTTTATGTTTTCGATGATTCCCTTTGCAAAGACCATTCTAAGCCATTTCTGCATCGTTTGGCATGCCTCAAAGCTGCGTTTTGCCCTGATTTCCCTATAGTTTCGCTGAATAACTCTCGCAAAGTGGACCACTTTTATGCGATATTCCAGTGAAGTGCCTATAAAACAGTCGTTTTTTACGTCTTTTAGTACCTTTAAGTCCATAAAATGGGCGTCCAGGTTAGTTTTATCGCTTTCTTCAGGAGTTTGATAGGGACAAACGGCTCCATAGGTCTCATACATCTTCGCTCTGTCCGTTTTCACCTGCTTAAAGTGCTCATTGGGGTGTCTTTTGGGGGCAATCTGCCTGGACTGGTAGTCTCGAAGGAAGCAGGAAACCACTTTCTGCGTGTCTTTGTTGCAGTCGAGCAGCATTTCCAGCATTTTCGCCTTCCAGTCCAGTAGGTTGACGGAGTTGCGGATGACGGAGCGGTGGGTGACGTTGGGAGGCTTGTGTTGCACTGGGAAAATGCTGCTTTGGGAGTGCTTGGTGACAGGCGGAGGCGACGCGAGCGGCTGGGGCACCCGCAGGTCGCAGGCTTCCACACATTCTCTCACAAACGCAATCTCCTTCGCGAATGTTTTCCGCGAGATCTTCAAGCAGGTGGACAGCACTAACCCCACATTGACAGTTTCTCCATACAAACAGGCCTCCATTATCCTCGCCTCCTTCCACATGGTCTTCTTCCACCCCTCTGGAGTGCTATTTAGGATGCGAATTATTCGCTTGCCGCTGCGATCCACCTCGATTATGGTGCTTTGGGGAGACACTTTCGTGTTCATGACGTTGTCCACGTGCATTTCTGAGGAGTTGAGTTCGTGATCTGAAGGCGGAGGGGAGAATTTGAGGACCAAATTGAGCACTTTGCGGACGGATTTCTCAAGATAGCTGCCTAAGCAATACCTCTTCTGCCCAGGAGTTTCCACACTGACGGCACTGAGAGCAAGCATGACTCCATCCTCCCTCGCAATCCGCCAGTCCTCCTTCAACTCCGTCTCCGCCACCAGTTTCTCTGCGAACAGAGTTGCACATTTGAGCTTGCCAGAGCTTTTCTCAGACACTGTCACTAGCTGCGCTGTGTCCTCCGCTCTTGCTGTGATGGACCGCAGTATGTCCGCCACCTGTCCATTCGTGGGGACCGGGTCTCCACTTTGAACCTGCCTCCTTACGCCTGCAGACTTCATCATTAAAGTGGACCTACTACGGTGGCATTAGCTGCTGGGGGAGGGACTATAGAAACTGGGGTCGGTGATTTGGGGAGTTTGGCCTGCTTCTTGGCTGAAGGCGAAGCCAGTGTCTAGGTGAGAGTTACGCTTGCGGGAGAAGGAGGAGGGCTCGCGCAGGAAGTCGCTGTCGTGGCCTTCCTGCAGTTCCTGCTCTGCGTCATTTAATCGCTTGGAAGAGCGCAAAATTGCGACTAACTTGCAGATCTGCCTGGCTATCGCAGGCCCAAGGAAAGCCACTGCCAGGCACAGTGCTGAGGACGAGTACACATTGGGACTTTCCCACATGCGCCGCAGCGACCCATAGGACTCAAAGTTGTCCAACCACTCCTCCACAGGCAGCCACTCAACGACCGCCGCTGCAATGAGGTAGTAAATAGCAATACTGCCCGCTATTATCAGTAGGGAAAACCAGTAGTGGAGGTTGCTGAACTCCACTACTTTCAGGTTTGCTAGGATTACGATTAGCCCCAGCACAGTCGTGCTGGCCACCCACATGCTGTCTACTCGGCCGGACTCGTCCCCTGCGTAGTAGCATATACTATACATAGGGATCAGCACCACACCCAGTCCCAGCACGATTGCCTCCACAATCCACGACCAAAACACTGCGCTAGTGAAGAGTTTGTTGTGGAAGCCCAGGCGGAAGTGCTTGGGGTTGCTTTCGAGCTCGTTTGCGTCGAATTCCTTGTCAAAAAGTGCGTATACGCATATAGGCAATGAGGCGAAAAGCACGTTGAAGAGCTGGTAGGTCCACATATTGTACAGAATTTGCCCGGAAAAAGCCGAAATGAAGCCGAGCCAGAATAGAGGCAGCACTAAAAGTACGTTTTTGTAGAAGTTGTAGCAAATTAGCGTGCAATTTCTTCGATACGACTCTCGACCATGCACAAACAGCAGTCTCCGCAGGTATTTGAACTGGGAAATTGCGTAATCTGAGGCTCGCACTGCCTGCTGTCCCTCTAAGCCGGATATCCCCACTCCCACATGCGCCACCGTGATCATATTTACGTCATTTGCGCCGTCTCCAATGCTCATGGCTCGGACTTTCGGGTCGCTTGCTATCATCAGGGAGACAATGTCTGCCTTTTGCCTGGGGGAAACTCTGCAAGCCATTACAACATCGCAATGCGAAGTAAGGCGTAGAAACTCCGCCTGCATATTCGCGTTAATGGCTCTCAGCAGGGCATCTCCAGTGATAATCAGTGCGAAGCCTGCCTTCGGCTCTCTGGTTATATCCACTAGTCCCTGCGCTATTTGTTCCTTCACAAGGTCCGTCCTGTGGCCATCTAGAGTGATTTTGACCATTTGGTTGTGCAGTAAGGCACAGGAGTACCCAATATTGACTGCTGTTTCGACTTTATCTCCTGTAAGCACCCAGATCTTTAGGCCAGCGGATTTGAGGGCGTGGATTGTCTCGGGTACTCCTTCTTGTAGTTTATCTTCGATGGCTGTGGCGCCTATTAGAGTTAAATTGGTCTCAACCGCCTCCGCCACTTCCGCTAGGCTTTTCTCTCGAGTCAGAATGTCGTTCATGGCGGCTGTGTACTTGCGGTTCCATAGGTTGTACTCTTCCTTTGAGAAGTCTTTGTAGGCGAAGACGAGGGTGCGCAGGCCTTCTGTGGCGAAATCCTCCAAATGGCTTGTAGTCGGAGCCAAGATCTGCGACTGCTTCACTCTGGGAAAGATGATCGAATCCGCCCCTTTGCACAGCAGTCGAATCAGTCCATTGGGATACTCCACAATTACGGACATCCGCTTCCGGTCTGAATTGAACTCCAACACATTCAAGAGTCGCAGACAAACTGTCCTGCCCGAGAGGTCGATTTCGATGTTTTGGTCCTGGTCTCTCCCCAAGAACACCACTCCGAAGGCTCTTGCGCCGTTCACCAGTGCTAATTCGTCAGGGGACGATGCCTTGTATTCCAGTGCTCCAGTCTCGTCTTTATCTGCTATTACTGTGTGGCAACTTGCTAACATCAGCAGGAATTCCTGCACTTCTGGGTTGCTTTTTCTAGCCTCAAAAGTTGCGTCCACGAAATCCACATTAGGGACTTTAGCCTGTGCATCTGTTCTTGCGTCTGAACCGAAGGCTTCTCCTTGTAGAGAAATCTTCCGAAACTCCATCACATTGCAAGTCAACGTGCCAGTTTTGTCTGAAAACAGGTAGTTGACCTGGCCTAGTTCCTCGTTCAGGTTGGAAGACTGCACTGCTGCGGGAGTGTCAGTGAGCGCATAGTAGAGATTGAGGTCCCAAGAGATGAAAACTGCCTGCAGGAACTTGACCATTTCAAGGGTCACTATGAGAGAAATAGGCACGAAGTTGGTGAATATGAGCATCCAGGAAAAAAACATAATCACAAACTGGGCTGCCAAGTCTCTTTCGAAGGAATCCAGCGCTAAATAGGAGTCAGTTTCGTTCTCAGTCAAAAAGAACCAGACGATGTAGCAGATTGCACATATGAAGCAGATAAATACCTGCAGAAGGAAAATATGCACGATTTCCTTATTCATTTTTTCCTCAAGTTGCGAAAACTTCCCTCTGCTTTTCGCAGAATTAAGCATTATTTTCGTCTCATGTCCCGTGTAAACAACAATCCCCACTGCCCAGTCCGTATTGCGCAGGGAACTCCCTCTGAGTAGCAGCTGCTCATAGGTCAGTGCATACGTCTGGTCCTCGAGAAACACCAGTCCTGAGAACTCATAGATCATGTTATTGGGCACTTGGCACTTTATCTGTATATTCAGCAGGTCGAAGGAGTCCTCGGCGGGAAGTCGCCTTAGGAGGAATTTGTCTGCGAGTTTGTGCTTGAGGTTGGTTTCTCCGTCGAGGTTTTTGGTCTCGACGTAGCAAATGCCTTTGGATTCGGAAGAGCGGATGAGGACTAAGTCCGCAGGGAAGAACTCGTTTTTGAGGACTTTGAGGATGTCGCCCACGACCAAGTCCCTCCACTGCTTCGGCACCCACAAGCCCTCCTCCCTAACCAGCACTTTCCTGCTGTTTTCCTCCCTATCCGACCTCCTGCGCTTCAAGTCCTCCAAAATGTCCTTGACCCCGCTGATGAGCAGTACAAAGAGCAGCGGCAGGAGTATATTGGGCACTCCCCCCGACACAGTGATGTTGGGCAGACACTGCAGCACTGCAATCGCGAGGAAGTACACATTGGCCAGCTTGTGAAACTGCTCCCACAGGTTCTTGGGCAGGAAAGTGACGCAGTTGTACTTGCAGGTGGCGATGCGGTTGAAAGGGAAAGGGGAAGGGAACTGCTTGGGCAGTTGGATGGAGCGGTCGTTGGAGAGCATTAAGGTGGCTTGGCGGATGTGGGAGTCGCTGCGGAGGAGCGGGTCGACGGGACTCGCGTCCATTATAGCCTTGTTGCACCAATATGGAACTACACGCTGTGTGTCCTGCTATAGTGCTGCATCTGACCCTGCACAGGCCGTGCAGTCCTGATAAGTTGCTATTTACCCATGACATGTGCCTTCCCAGACCTACTATTCCACTGCCTAACGTCCTGAATGCCCCACCGGAGTACACATAATCAGATAGCTCTAATGAATCTGAATCCCTCTATATCCACCGATATTACAGCCACTGGCTGGGCATTTGGCTTGTTTTAGTGGATATAACTCAATAGTACAGTTAAGAGACTGACTTTAGCATTTTCCTTCTCTCTTTACCAATATGACAGCAAATAGGCACTCAATCAGGCTGTGTATACCAAAGGGCACTATTAGAAGCGGGAATTGATGGGATGTTTATAGAAAATGCAAGAAATTTCATTTAAACAAAAGCTGAAGTTCGAATCTCTGCGCTTTGCTACGTTTTAATAGTATGTTTATTCTTTAAGTAATGCAAAAGCTATATGTCTGTAAATAAGTATCAAATCTGCTGATAGTTCCCCAAAATTCGAATAACAGACCGCCGACACATGCCGAAAAGCTGTATTTTCGCAGAAATGCCCTTATTTCTTTAAATCCACACAAAGTAAAGCCAATCCAAGCCTTGTGGCCGCATTTTCCCAGGTCTACTTCCCCTTTTCCCTACAAATATGCTCTCTTCGCCATTGGCTAATGCTAGAATTCGCTCTAATCTCACTGTCCAGACTGTCTCCCCTTCGACTACCTAGGCCCTTAGCCCATCTTGCCCGTTTCACCTCTTCTGGCAAATTCTTGGCCTAATAATTCATATTTAACCAAGAATGGGACAGGAGGTTTCTATCGATTTGGGACAAGTACATACCAAAATTTCAGTGCTACTGGCAGGCCCGCCCCTTGACGGCCTCAGTCCTACTCACCTCTACCTGCCTTCCTCTGACTCCACGGTCTATTTCTTTAAATACGTCAACGACGACCTGCCCAGCTTCCGAAGTCACCCGATCTACGCACGCATAGCAAAGCAAGAGAAAGTGAGATTGAGGGGCACTGGCAGCCTGTTAGAGCGCATGGCTGCCACCCTAGCCTCTGAATTCAACGTAGAAGTGCAGTCCCTGTCCACCACTGACCTCGTGCTTTCCGCCCTGGACTGCGTCATGAAGGAACGGCCGGAAGCCTTCTTCACGTACCGCAAAGTGCACTGGCCGTTACTGCCCAATGGCCGGGCGTACAAGGAGCCGAAGCTGGCGATAAACACTCAGAAAAGTATGTATCCGTACATACTTGCGAACCTCAGGTCAGGACTGAGTGTGTATCGAGTGGACAGTCTTACGAGTGCATGCAGAGTGTCAGGGTCTAGTATGGGCGGGGCGACCTTTGCTAGTGTGATGAAGCTAGGCACTTCCTACTCGACTGTTTGCCAGGCGCTGGATGGGGCGAAGGGTGGGGACAACTCGGAAGTGGATATCACTGTGGGGGACATATACGGGTGTGACTCCACTTCTATTGGACTGAAGAAGGACTTGATCGCCAGCAGTTGTGGGAAAATGAGGACCGGCGCTGCATACCGAGACCAAGACCTGGCCAGGTCCGTGGCAATGATGATCGCCCTGAATGTAGCGCAGATAGTGGCGCTCACAGCCCAAGCCGAGGAAGTTAGCACCATCATTGTGGCTGGCAGTGCACTGGAGGCAGAGCCACTCATGCGGATGCTGCAGAAAGCTATGAACAGCTGGACACAGAACAAGGTCCATTTGGTGTTTTGCGAGTATGGAGTGTACTTGGCTTCTCTAGGCGGAGTGCTGGCCGGACTCAAATCTACCTAAATACACATTAGTTTCATTGCAATGGTCAAAAGCTGTGCAGAGCTGCAGAAGGCTCTGCCCATTCACAGGTACAAGCAGCAGATCACGCAGCTCTTCACAGCGCACAAGGTGCTGCTCATCGTGGGCGAAACGGGTTCAGGAAAAAGCACCCAAGTGGCCCAATACCTGCTGGACAGTGCTGAAACCAGACTGAAAAAGCCAATTGCAGTCACGCAGCCCAGACGAGTGGCCGCGATTTCCCTGGCCAGACGAGTAGCCGAGGAAAGGGCAGGGCAAGTAGGTGGCGAAGTGGGCTATTCAGTGCGTTTCGACAGCAAAACCAGTCCGGAAACCCGAATAAAGTTCGTGACCGACGGCATGCTCATCCGAGAAGCGCTGATAGACCCTGCTTTAAGCGCCTATTCCTGTGTAATTATCGATGAAGCCCATGAACGAAGCGTGAACACTGATATTTTGATGGGACTTCTGAAGCAGAACCTGTTCCTGCAGGGTTCGAAGTTGAAGCTGATCATAATGTCTGCGACTTTGGAAGCGCAGAAGTTCGTGGATTTCTTTAATGGGCCGGAGTTGCTGCAAGTTGCGGGCCGCATGCACCCTGTGGATATCCTGTATGTGCCTGAGCGGGAAAACGACTATTTAGACGCTGTGATTATCACCATTGTGCAAGTGCACTTAGACGAGCAGCCAGGGGACGTGCTCGTGTTCCTCACAGGCCAGGAAGAAATCGAAGACGCTCAAGTAGTACTAGAACGCAAGCGGAAACTGCTGCCAGCAGGGAGTCTAGACATGCTGATACTGCCCATGCATGCTAGTTTGCCGCAGCACCGCCAAATGCAGATATTCGACTCTGCGCCTGCGGGCTTCCGCAAGGTCATTTTAGCCACCAATATTGCCGAAACGTCACTTACAATTCCAAATGTGAGGTATGTGGTGGACTCCTGCAGAGTGAAAATGCGCTTTTATGAGCCTTCCTCGGGCATCGAAGTCCTCAAAATAGCAGAAATCGCTAAAAGTGCAGCTTCGCAGAGAGCTGGACGGGCAGGGAGGGAAGCTCCTGGGAAGTGCTTTCGAATGCTCACGGCTGAGCAGCACGCCCAGCTGCCAGACCACACTTCCGCAGAAATTACACGCACCAACCTCACAAACGTCGTCCTAAGTCTGAAAATAATGAAGCAAGACCCACTGACTTTCTCCTACTTCGAGTCTCCTCAGCCCAAATACATCCACAAGGCAATAAAGGACCTGCAGCTGCTCGGCGCTTTGATGAAATCGGGAGAACTCACCACCACAGGCCTGCGCATGGCAGAACTACCAGTCCTTCCCATGCTCGCCAAAATACTGATAGCCTCCCTCGACCCAGTACTGCAAACCACCAAAGACATCCTGACCATCGTAGCCCTGCTTTCAGTGGAAAACCTCTGCTACCACTCCAAGGGTGAAACCAGTGCCAAAGTCATGTACAAAAGTTCCGAAGGCGACCACTTGACCCTACTCCGGATCTACAAGGAATGGAAGGGAAAAGACTCCAAAACGTGGTGCAAAGCGCACAGTTTGAACCGCCCTTCACTCCTGAAGGCCAGGGATATTCGCAGGCAGTTGAAAGGGTATGTGGTGAAATTCCAGCCTGTTATGCAAAGTGCTGATTCTGAGGCGGTTGTTAGGACGCTTGCGAGAGGACTTTTCCTCAATTCGGCTGTACTGAGTGCAGATGGGTCGCATTATAGGACACTTATGGATGATGAGTTGGTGTATATTCACCCCACTTCCGTCCTGTTCAGAAGTGCTCGCAAGCCAGTTTGCTTGATTTTCAGCGAAGTGGTGGCCACAAGTCGCAAGTACATGAAAGAAGTGAGTGAGGTGGACCTGAACTACTGCCGAGGCCTGCTTTCCGCCCAACTCAGTTAGCACCAACACAGTTAGCTCTGGACTTGCCTAGTCAGCTATAATGGAGACAGCGCTGGACTCATTCACTCCCTCCCCGGGCGATATCAAGTTCAACAACATCCGCCGTATCTTCGCCCACGTCCCTCTCGACCCGGACGAGGAAATGATCATGAATGAGGTCCGAGCACTGATGGCGAAGAAGGGAATGGAGAAGCCTGACTGGCTAGACGACCATCGTCGGATTTTACTGAGACTAATCGAATGCGGCCATCGAAAGCCGAAGAAGGTGCTGAAGTTCATCGAGCAGTATGCGGAGTGGAAGACCCGGCAACTCCCTGTGCCGAGGGAGGAGGTGGCAGCCCCAATAGACGCAGGCTGTTTCTACGTGCACGGGCGCGACAGGCAGTTCCGCCCGATAGTTATCCTGGACGTGCGGAAACTGATGCAAATGGGCCTAACACCTGAACAGACTTTACGGCTGAACTACTTCCTGCTGGAGTGGGTGGTCGAGCACCTCCTACGTCCTGGGAAAGTGGAAACTTGGGACATTATCATGGACCTTTCCGACGTCCCACTGAAAGAAATCCCAATGAAGCCACTAAAAACCATGATGAAGTCCCTAACAGTGTTCTACTGTTGCTGTCTCTTCAAGACCTACATCCTCAACCCCGCCCCCGTCATCAACACTCTTTGGAAGATTGTGCAGTTCTTCCTCGACTCGCAAACTAGGCAAAAGATCAGGTTCGTGATGGGCGCGGACAAGTCAGAACTGCAGGAACTGATCGACCCCTCGCAACTGGAAGTGAAATACGGAGGCTCCCACCCTAACCTCGAAGCGCCCTACTTCCCTCCTCGCCTTCTCTAGTATCTCTAGCTTAGATAGAGAGGGAGACGTTGGTTATAAAATGGACGCTAGGACGGAAAGGAGAGAAGTCACGGAAGCAGAGAAGGACAAATGGATTGCAGCAGTGGTGCGAGTCACTGTGGCAGCGAAGGCCAGGAATGGTCGGAGATTGGCTATTCCCAGGTTTGATGAGGAGACGAACTACGGCACACAGCAAGAAGCGTAATAGAGGTATTAAGTTCTTTCAAAGGACTAGCAGTCAAGGAATCTCTCGGATTTCCCACAGTCGTGTGTTTCTGTGGCCTTTGGGGCTGGCTCTCAGTTGTGTGGCTGCTCTACTTCCATTTTGGCATTTCAGCTAACTTCACAATTACGAAACCAGCCCAGCCAGCGGCTCTTCCGAGGCTTCATCCTGGTCCTAATAGAGTATACAGCGTTCTTCGTCCTTCAATCCAAACACCTACTCTTCAACAAGTTAAGCACTCTCAACAGTTTCTAAAGTCGTGAGTTAGGCGCAATGCAAAACATCCAAAGTGGGAAAGCGTCCAATTATGCCCACAGTGATATATACAGTTGCAAACGGTGTGCTATTGCAGCCTCTAGAGACCTGCTTAGATGCAGCGGAAGATGTGGCAGAATGGACGTGACTGCCAACAAAGTGACAGTGAAGAACTGGCTGCGAGGTCTGAGGAGTCACAGAGTGAGTTTGGAGCGGATTGAAAGGAGTT
>Ga0247837_1001091_pt1 | contig 57898 bp, 48 predicted proteins | sample LaCtaG_2_FD_187115 | JGI IMG/M metagenome (GOLD analysis project Ga0247837, IMG submission 187115) | Freshwater microbial communities from meromictic Lake La Cruz, Castile-La Mancha, Spain - LaCruzMarch2015_14.5m | ecosystem: Environmental > Aquatic > Freshwater > Lake | place: Spain: Castile-La... | reverse complement strand
CTTGACGCGTGCCAGCAGGTCTGCGTCGCGGAGGTCTCCCAGGTAGGGGTGGACCCGGTCTTCCACGCCGTTTTTGGCGATGGATTTGCGGGCCAGGCGAATGGAAATCTCCTGGGCTTCGATGGTGGCCAGCTGGGCTCCGGGCAGGCGCCAGGCCACCGACATGGCCACCGAGCCGATGCCCGAGCCGAGGTCGAGAGCCCGGTCCACCCGGGGCGCGTGGGTCGTCGCAAACCACGCGCACAGCACGTCGTCGACGCTGAAGCGGTGACCGCGCTCGTATTGAAACAGCTTGGTGTGGCCGCACAGCCAATCGAGGGTTTCGCCCTCCTCGACGACGATGTCGGGCCGCGCTGGCGGCACCGGCCCGGGGCGGGTCCAGCCGCGGAAGCGGTGTTCCACGCCGTCGGTCTTGCCTGGATCACCCATGACGAGGAGGCACCGTGGGGCCCGCCAGGGTCTGCTCGACGTCGCCAAGGGCCACGATGACGCGGACGTCGAAGGGCACGTCAGCGCGGTCGGCCTCGACGAGGAACCGAATCTCGCGGCGGCCGCCGTCAATGAGGGCGCCTTCTTCAACGTTGACGACATCGACGCTGTGACCAGCAGGAGCCCGCACGGCCACCCGGGGAGCGTCGCCGCGCTCCACCAGCACGATGACGGCAAAGGCCACGAAGTCGTCAGCGACGACAGGTGGGGAAATGTGGGGCGCTGTGTGCAGCACGCTCAGAGCCGCTTCTCGATGAAGGCGTCGCGGCGCAGCTCGTCGAGGTACTGCTCGAATTGGGCCTCGAGTTCCTTCGAGAACAGGCGGTTGCGCAAGTCGTCGAGGGCCTTGTCGCCGTCAGCGGCTGGGGCCTTCACCTGCTCGTCGACACGAATCACGTGCCAGCCAAACGCGGTGCGGATGGGGCCGACCACCTTGCCCACCGGGGACTCGAAGGCCGCCCTCTCGAACTCGGGGACCATCTCGCCCCGACCAAAGACGCCGAGGTCGCCGCCGCGGGCCTTGCTGCCCGGGTCTTCGCTCTCTTCGGCGGCCAACTCGGCGAAGTCGGCACCCTGCTCAAGGCGAACGCGGGCCCCGAGGGCCTTCTTCTTCTGGACCTCGCCATCTTGGCCCTGGGGCACCAGCCACAGGATGTGCCGGGCCCGCACCTTCGAAAAGCCCGCCAGCGACGTCGACCGGTCCTGCTGCTTCTTGGCCGTCAGCACGTCTTCGTCGGTGACGCTGACGCGGCTGCGGACCTTGAGCTGGACGATCTTCATCTTGGTCAGCTCTTTCTTCTTCTGCTCCTTGAACTCGATGAGGGTCATGCCCTGACGGCCAAGGGCCATGGCCAGGCTGTCGTCGGTCAGGTTGTTTTCGCGCATCAGGCTGGCGAGGGCGCGGTCGACCTCGGCGTCGGTGACGTCGATGCGGAGCTTTCTGACCTCGGCCTCGAGCAGCTTCTCGGCCACGAGGGTGTCGATGATCTGGGCCCGCCGTTCCCGCCGGACAGCGTCTTTGTCGACGCCCGCAGGGATGGGCATGGCGCCCTCGATCTGTTCGACAACGGCGTCGACTTCGCTCTGCAGCACGACGGCGCGGTCGACGACGGCCACGATGCGGTCGACGACGATGACCTCGTCAGCGGGGGCGGTTGCCGCCGGGGCAGCCGCAGCCGCGGCGGGCGTGGCGACCACAAGGCCACAGGCAAAGGCAATACCAGGAAACATGGTCACTCTCGTCGCAGGGGCGGGATGGGGTCGCCGCCCTCATGGTGGGAGTCGAGGGGACGGCCCGAGCCCGACTCGAGGACTTCGATTGGGGTGACCGGGGCTTCAGGCAAGAGGGCCACCACGGCCTCGAGGGTGGCCTGGCGATGCTTGACGGGGTTCTTGGCCCGCAGTTCGGCCATGATGGCCTCGCCGGCGACTGCCTGCTGCTCGTGGCTCAGGGTCGCGTACAGCTCGTCGCGCACCGCCGAGAGGGGTTCAATGCGGGCCGCGCGCTTGTCGATGACCTGGAACACATGGAAGCCATATTCGGACTGGATGGGGTCGGCGACCTGATTCACTTCGAGAATGAAGCAGACGTCGAAGACCTTGGGGAGGTCGCCGGGGGCAAACCAGCCCAGATCGCCGCCTTCGCTGGCCTCGAGGCCCTGGCTGAAGCGCTGGGCGGCCTGCTCGATGGTCAGCTTGCGCATGCGAATCTGCTCGACGACGTGGGCGGCTTCTTCGGCGGTGCGCAGCAGCACCTGGCGGGCGCGCACCTGGGCCGGCCGTTGCCGCTGGGCAAGGCGTTCGTTGTAGGCGGCCTCGAGTTCGACGTCGGTGATGGGGGGCAGGCCCGCCAGCTTCGCCCGCAGGAAGGCGTCCTGGGTCATGCGCCGACGGACCCCTTCGCGGTAGGCGTCGACGGTGAGCTGCTCGGCGCCAAGGACCCGCAAGAACATCCCCGGGGGATAGCCCTCGGTCCGCGAGCGCATCTCCCGGTCGACAGCGTCGTCGCTGACCGTGATGTCGGCCTGGTCGGCGGCCTGCAGCACGAGCTTCTCGTCGATCATTTGCTCGAGAAGCTGCCTGGACACCAGCAGGCGCTCGGCGGGGTTTGTCACCCGGGCCACGCCGCGCTGGGCAAGGACTGCCAGGAGTTCCTGCTGGTCAACCCGCAGGGACCCTGTCGTCGCCACCGGCCGATGGTCAGCCTGGCGGGGATCCGACGGACAGCCGACCGCACCAAGCAGTGCCACCGACAGCGCAGCCATGATCGACCGCATCAGCGGTTGACTGGCATGAACGTCAAGCGCGGAGCGCTCGAACAGGGGTGAGCGGGGGCTGGGCCGGTTCATTCGTTGGCGTCGTCGCCAGCACCCGGGGCGCCGGGGACCGTGCCGCCCGGAGATGCGCCGGCTGCGCCGGGGTGCTGCGTGGGAGGACCGCCGTGACCATGGGCATCGTGGGGGTCCATCGTGGCGGCAGCAGCTGCAGCGGCGTCAACCTTCAGCTTCTCGACCTTCTCTTCGTAGATCTTCACCGCGTGCTTGGTCTTCAACTGCTCGACGAACACGTTGAACTCGGCAGAGCGCTTCTCCCGGTAGACCACGTTCTTGATCTGGTTCTTGACCTGCTCGAAGTCGCGCTCGATGGCTTTGCGACGGCCCGTACGCTTGACGACGACGAAGGCGCTGCCGTCGGCCAGTTCAAACACTGGCGACACGGCGTTGATGTCTTCGGCGCCAAAGAGCCAGTCGGCCACGGGCTTGCCCAGACGGCCTTCGACTTCAGCGCGGTCGAGGTAGCGGATATCGCCGCCGGCGGCCTTGGTGGCGGCGTCGGTGGAGAACTTCTCGACGAGATTCTTGAACACCACGCGGTCGTCGGCCTTGGCACTCGCCTGCCTGGCGACGTCTTCGGCGGCGGCTTTGGCCTTGTCTTTGGTGAGCTTGCCCTCGCCAAAGGCGATGGTGACGATGCTGGCCCGGGCCATCTCGGGCTTCTGATAGTCCGTGCGGTGGGCGTCGAAGTAGGTCTTGAGCTCGGCGTCGGTGACGTCCTTGAGCTGGACGCGGCCGTCAAACTCTTCGCGGGTCAGGCGCTGCACGATGATCTTCTTCACGGCCTCTTCGACCTCGGGGTCGTCTTCGTAGCCGCGGGCGCGGGCCTCGGCTGCCAGGACCTCGAAGCGGACCTGCCCGTCGAGGAATTCTTTCTTCTTGCCCGGTTCGGCGTAGCGCGCGCGCACAAAGGGGGACTGCTCGTCGAGCTTCTTCTGCAACTGCTCGACGGTGACGGGGACGCCAGCGATGACGGCGATGGGGTCGCCCACGGGGGCGACCTTCTTTTTCGATCCGCCAGCACCGTCGCAGGCGGTGCTGCCCAGCATGCCCAGCAGGGCGGCGGCACCAAAGACAGAACCAAGCACGGTCGGAAGGTGGGGGAATCGCATGGACAGGGCGTAGCAGTGCGGGGGCGTCCAGCAAGGGGGGGCCGGGCCGGTGGCGGTTGGTCGCCGTCGTGTTGCTTCACGACGGACAAGGGCCTACCGCCTCCCCATGGCGGAAACGGTCTACCTCATCGACGGTTCTGGCTACATCTTTCGCGCGTACTACGCGCTGCGTCGCCTTTCGAACTCGAAGGGGCAGCCCACCAACGCGGTCTTCAATTTCGCGACCATGCTGCTGCGCATCCTCAAGGAGCATGAGCCCAAATACCTGGCCATTGCCTTCGACGTCGGCGGCAAGAATTTCCGCCACGAGCTGTACGACCAGTACAAGGCCAACCGATCAGCCCCTCCCGAGGACCTGCCGCCCCAGATCCCCCTCATCCACCAGCTCGTCGACACCTTCCGCATCCCCAAGCTGATGGTCAAAGGCGTCGAAGCCGACGACGTCCTTGGGACCGCCGCCGCCCGGGCCCGCGCCAAGGGCTTCGACGTCGTCATCATCACCGGCGACAAAGATCTCATGCAGTTGGTGGACGACCACGTGTCGTTGCTCGACGAGATGCGCATGACCCGCGGCCACGAAGGCAGCGTCATCGGTCGTGAACAGGTCAAAGAAAAGTTCGGCGTCGACCCCGAGCATGTTGTCGACGTCCTCGCCCTCGCCGGCGATGCCTCCGACAACGTCCCCGGCGTCAAGGGCATTGGCCCAAAGACTGCCACCGAGCTTGTGCAGCAATACGGCGACCTCGAGAACATCCTGGCCCACGCCCATGAGGTGAAGGCCCAGTCGCGCCGGGAGAAGCTCATCGAGCAGGCCGACATGGCCCGCCTCAGCAAGCAGCTCGTGATCATCAAGCGCGACGTCGACATGGAGTTCGACGTCGACAACGTCCGCTACGAGGGCGCCGACCGCGCCGCCGCCCGCGCCTTCTTCGTGGAGATGGAATTCCGCAAGCTGGTGAACGACTCCCTCGTGAAGCCCCCGGCGGCAGAAGAGGGCACCGAGCCCACGGTGATGGCCGCCGGCGGCCAGGCAGACCTCTTTGGCGCCGTCACCAACGCGCCCACGGTGGCCGTGGAGATCGACCGCAGCAAGTACCGGGCAGTCGTCGATGCTGCGGCCCTGCGGGAGGTCGCTGTGGCCCTGGGTGGGGCATCGCGCTTTGCCATTCGCACCGAGGTCGACCGCCCAGGGCATCCCCAGGCCAAGCTCGTGGGCGTGGCGGTGGCCTGGCAGGACGGTGAGGCCGCCTGGTTGCCCGTGCGCGAACTGGGCGCCGACGCCATCCGCGCGACCCTGGCCCCCATCCTGGCCGACGCCGCCAAGGAGATCATCGCCCACGACGGCAAAACCGACATCAACACGCTGTTTCGCGAGGGCTACCCCACCTGGCGTCTGGGCGGCGATCCGATGCTCATGAGCTACCTCCTCGACGCCGACGCCGAGAGCCACGGCTTGATGAACGTCGCCCGGCGCTTTCTGGGCCACCCGATGATCGAGCCCTCCGACGTGATCGGCAGCGGCAAGGGCGCCATCACGTTCGATCGCGTGGACGTCGACAAAGCCGCCGCCTTCGCTGGCGAGGCCGCCGATTGCACATTGCGGGTCCACAAGGTTCTGCTGCCCCGCTTGCACAAAGACGGGCTGATGCCCCTGTACACGGAGCTCGAGCTGCCCCTTGAAGACCTCCTCGGTCGGATGGAGCGCGAGGGCGTGCGGATCGACATCGGTCGACTGAAGAGCTTGTCCGACGCCTTCGTTGGCGAGATCGCGGCCATCGAGGAGAAGGCGTGGGCCGCCGCCGGCAAGAACTTCATGTTGTCGTCGCCCCAACAGGTGGCAGATCTGCTGTTCACCGAGCTCAAGCTCCCCGTCATCAAGCGGACCAAGACCGGTCCCTCGACGGACAGCCAGGTCCTCGAAGCCTTGAGCGATCGCCACGATGTGCCGGCGCTGATCCTCGAGTACCGAACGCTCAGCAAGCTCAAGAACACCTACCTGGATGTCCTGCCCCAGCTCGTCGACGAGCGGCATCGGGTCCACACCCACTTCAACCAGGCGGTGGCGGCCACCGGGCGGCTGTCGTCGTCAGACCCCAACCTGCAGAACATCCCCATCCGCACGGAACTCGGCCGCAAGATTCGCGACGCCTTTGTCCCCGAGGACGGCTGCCTGCTGGTGAGCCTCGACTACTCCCAGATCGAGCTCCGCATCCTGGCCCATGTGTCGCGGGACCCCGTGCTGGTGGACACGTTCTTGAAGGGCGACGACGTCCACCGCCGGACAGCCGGCGAGATCTTCGGCATCAGTCAGGACGACGTCACCAAGGACCAGCGGACGGCCGCCAAGTCCATCAACTTCGGCCTGCTCTACGGCATGGGGGTGGTCCGGTTGGCCCGGGAGCTCGGCATCAAGCGCGCCGAAGCCAAGGAATACCTCGACCGCTACTTCGAGCGGCTCGGCGGCTTGCGGGAGTGGCATGCCACGGCCCTCGAGAAAGCCCACATCGAGCGCGAGGTCCGCACGCTGCTTGGACGTCGACGAAAGCTCCCGGGCCTCGACTCCAAGAACCCCGGTGAGCGGGCCCGCTCCGAACGCCTGGCCATCAACACGCCCATTCAGGGCAGCGCCGCCGACATCATGAAGAAGGCCATGATCGACGCCCACGCCGCGCTGGCCCGCGAGGTGCCGTCGGCGCGCATCCTGCTGCAGGTCCACGACGAACTCGTCATCGAAGTCCCCGAGGCCCAGGCCCAGTTGGCCCTCGAGGTGGGGCGGGCCGCCATGCAAAAGACGGTGCAGCTCGACGTGCCCCTCGTCGTCGACGGCCGCGCTGGCCGAAGCTGGAACGACGCCCACTGACCGTTTGCCCTACGGATTGGTGCGCAGGGTATGCATGAGGGCGTCGAAGCCCTGCTCGGTGAGCATCGGGCCGAGTTCGCCGCCGTCGAACCACAGGCCCTCACATTCGGGGCAACGGTCGATGGCGAAGGCGCCCACCGGCAGACGGGCGAGCTCCCGGGCGGGGTCGCAGTCGGGACACACGCCCGCCAGCTGGTCCCGCTCGAAGGACGCCGCCGTCGGCACCAGCCCCAGCAGGTCCCGCAGGGCTTTGGCGGCGCCGAGCTCGTCCCAGCCAAGCCACACGCCACGGCAGCCGCCGCAGACCTCAAAGGTGAGGGTGGCGTCGTCGCCGCTGACGGTGCGGGAGCTGAGTTCGCGGTAGTCCGTGCACTTGGGGCAGATGTGGGGGCTCGTCATGCCCCAGCCTAGACCGCCCTCACTCCCGAGGAGGCGTCTCAGATATGTAGATTGATACATATGTGACCCGCCACACGGCATGTTTCAGTCTTTTCAGTTGTTCCTGAAGCAACGGAACGGCATGTTGAGACTGAAATCCAGCGGCGGGTCAGGCCCGTGTCGGTGGATGGCCTACATGTTCACAGCCGGCGCTGCTGAACACCCTTCGGAGCCTCGTCCCATGAGCAAACCCGCACCAGAAGCCCCGACGACAGCGTCCCCGGTGGTCCTGGGATCGCGGATTTCGGGCTTCTACCGTCTTGGCCTCGACGACCGGCGTTCCCTGCTGCTGGCCCGCCTGACCCAGGGGGGCCTGGCCCCGGGCCTCCTCGCCGCCCTGGAGCCCCTGGGTGGCCTGAGCACCCCCGTCGCCGACCGGATGATCGAAAACGTCGTCGGCGTCCTTGGTCTGCCCCTGGGGGTGGCCTTGAACTTCGTCGTCGACGGCGCCTCCGTCATCGTTCCCATGGCCGTCGAAGAGCCCTCCATCGTGGCCGCCTGCAGCCACATTGCCCTGCTGGCTGCCGACGGCGGCGGCTTCGTCACCGAGACTGACGCCCCCATCACGGTGGGCCAGGTGCAGCTCCTCGACGTGCGCGACGTCGACATGGCCGTGGCCCGCATCACGGCCGCCACCGCCGAGCTCATCGAAGCCGCCAATGCCCTGTGCCCGGGCCTCGTCGAGCGCGGCGGCGGTTGTGTCTCTGTCGTCACCCGGGTGTTGCCCCAGTTGCCCGCCGACGACGTCCACGGGGACCTCGACGACGGCGGCCCCATGGTGGTGGTGCACATTGCCCTCGATGCCCGCGAGGCCATGGGCGCGAACGCGGTCAACACCGTCGTCGAGGGATTGTCAGCCCGCCTGGAAGCGTTGTCGGGGGGGAGGGCCTGCTTGCGCATCCTCACGAACCTCGCTGATGAGCGCAAAGCCCGGGCCCGCATGCGCATCCCCTATGCATCCCTCGGTGCATCGGGCGGCGACAACGACGACGCGGGCCGCGCGGTGGCCAAGGGGATCGTCGAGGCCTGGCGTTTTGCTGCCCGAGACCCCTATCGCGCCTGCACCCACAACAAGGGGATCATGAACGGCGTCGACGCCGTTGCCATCGCCACCGGCAATGATTGGCGGGCCATCGAGGCCGGGGCCCATGCCTACGCGGCGCGCACCGGGCGGTACACGAGCCTGACCCGTTTCTTCCTCGACGACGACGCCCGCTGCCTGGTGGGCACCATCGAGCTGCCAATGGCTGTGGGCACTGTTGGCGGCGCCACCCGCGTGCACCCCACGGTGCAGGCGGCCCGGGCGTTGATGGGGCCGGCGGCTCTGTCGGCGCGGAGCCTGGCTGGCGTCATGGCCGCCGTGGGCCTTGCCCAGAACACGGGGGCCCTCAAGGCGATGGTCACCGAGGGGATCCAGAAGGGGCACATGGCCCTGCACGCCCGCCAGGTGGCCCTCGCCGCCGGCGCCACCGCTGCCGAAGTCGAAGCCGTCGCCGCCGTCATCGTCTCCGAGGGCACCGTGCGCGAAGCCCGCGCCAAAGAGGTTCTGCAGACCCTGCGCGAGGGGTATCCACGATGAGTCCCACCGACAGCACCATCGACGTCGTCTTTGGCTCAGCACCCGGCAAGATCATTCTGTTTGGCGAGCACGCCGTGGTGTTTGGCCAGCCCGCCATCGCGTCGACCATCGACCGCGGCATCCGGGTGGCGGTGTCTCGTCGTGCCGGCGCCACCGACGGTCCCGTGCTGCGCTCCACCAACGCCATGCTGCCCATGCGCTGCAAGCCGGACCCCGACGGCGAGGGGCCTGAACGCCTCCGCCTGGCCCTGGCCCTGCTGCGCGAGCTGTGCGGCGAGCGGGTCCGGGAGCTGAGCTTCTCCGTCGACGGCGCCATCCCCGCCGGCGCTGGCCTTGGCTCGTCGGCGGCCCTGGCGGTGGCCCTGGTGCGCGGCATCCACCAATCGTTTGGCGAGTCCATCGACGACGACACCCTCATCGAGCGTGCCTTCGCCGTCGAACGGGTGTTTCACGGCAATCCCTCGGGCGTCGACCACACCACCATCGTCACCGGCGGCGTCATTGCCTACGAGCGCGGCGTCGACGGTGGGCCAGCGAAGGTGTCGTCGCTGACGCTGCCGCGCACGGTGCGCCTCGCGATTGGCGTCGCCGGCCCCCACGCCGGTACCGCCAACGCCGTCGCCGCCCTGCGGGACCGGGCTCGTCGTCATCCCGAGCACTACGCTCGCCTGTACGACGGCATCGGCGCCCTCGCCCGGGCCGCCCGCGGGCACCTCGAGCGCGGGGAACTCGGCGCCGTCGGCGAACTGATGGACCTCAACCAGGGCTATTTGAACGCCCTCGGCGTCAGCACCCCCGCCATCGAAGCCCTGTGCGCCATCGCCCGCGAGCGCGGAGCCCTCGGGGCCAAGCTGTCGGGGGCCGGGGGCGGCGGCGCCGTCATCGCCCTCGTCGACGACACCCAAAAAGACAGCGCCGACACCATCGTCCGCGCCTTCGCCGCCGCCGGCTACGCCGCTTTTGCCACCGATTTGCCGCGATCGGCATCTGAACCCCACCAGGAGACGCCATGAGCCTTCGGCTTGTTGTCAGCACCGCATCATCCACTGCCCGCCACGCCGGAACCGGCGCTTCCGGCCGCGCCCAGGCCCTCCTCGGTGACAGCCCCACCATGACCCTCATCGGCGACCCCGCCGCCCCCGACGCCTGCTGTACGGCCCGCCTGGTCCGCTCTGGCGCGGTGTGGCTCGGCGTCGTCAGCGACCGCGCCGCCTTCACCGATCGCGTCCGGATGGGGCTGGTGCCGCGCTTCCTGTTTGGCGACGCCAGCGTCGTCACGGTGTCTGGCGTCGCCAAGACCCGGGTCCTCGGTCGCCATGCCAGCTGCACTGCCGACGTGCAGGCCACGGTGGCCTCGCTCATCGGTCCCTGGGGTGTGGGCGACGCTGTCGTCATCGAGGTCAGCCCCGAAGACCTCGTCGTCGACGCCGACGACGCCATCGTCGTCATGCCCCGCACCTGAGGTCACACCGGCCCGGCCGGCGACCGCCGACGGACCAACGCAAAAAGAGACGACCCTCGCGGGTCGTCTCTTTTTGTGGTTCAGCCACGCCAGCGAGATGAGCCACCGGCCGGTCAGGTCAGCCGGTGCGGGCCCGCCGCTGGCGATAGGCCGCCAGGGACAACGGCTCGGCCTTGCCTTCGCGGGCGGCGTCGAGGGTGGGGTGCAGCACGCCGGTCTCGACAGCGTAGCCAAAGAGCTTGTCCTGCAGCAGGCGACGACCACGGAACAGCCGCGACATGACGGTGCCGACGGGGATGCCCACCATGTCGGCGATGTCCTTGTAGGCGAAGCCCTCGATGTCCGAGAGGATGACGACGGCGCGGAAGTCGGCAGGCACGCTCTCAAGGGCGGCGATGACCTCGTCAGCGAGGGATTTGTCGGCCATGGCCCCCTCGGGGTCGAGGAAGGCGCGCTTGCTGGGCAAATTCACCATCTCGTGCTCGGCATCGATGCGGTTGGTGCCCTCGAGGATGTCGCGCTCCTTGGCCTTACGGCGGTACTTGTTGATGAACGTGTTGGTGAGGATGCGAAAAAGCCAGGCCTTGCAGTTGGTGCCCGCCTCGAAGGTGTGAAACGCCCGCCAGGCCTTGAACATGGTCTCCTGCACGAGGTCTTTGGCGTCGTCGGGGGAGCGGGTGAGCCGCATGGCCGCACCGAACAAGGCCTGGGCGTGGGGCATCGCTTCCTGTTGAAAGCGACGGCGGGTGGCGCGGTCGTTCACGGCGACCACGGGGGCGATGTCGACGGTGTCGGCGGTGGGGGTGGTGTCGGGAGCAGCGTCGAACATGGTGACCTCGGCAGTGGCGGGTGGCGGCTGGCGGCACAGACACCGAAGCAGCCGCCGTGCCAGGCCTTGAAACGCCTTCGGGGGCCAGCCAGCGCCGTCGTGGGCCACCCGGACGGCGCCGCCTGTGTCCAGCGGGACACACGGGGCGTGTCCCGCTGGCTCCGGTGTGTTGAAGCTGTGGTTTCATTCCCGGGCACTGCAGGCCGGGGTCCCGTTGACCCTGAAGGGTGCCCCTCCTAGCACCGCGCCATGGTGTCATTGTCGTCGTCGTCGTTGTCATCGCCTGCCTCGCGGGCCTCGTCATCATCTGCTGCGTCCTTCGTGGTGCTGAAGTTCGGCGGCACGTCGGTGGCGAGCGCCGAGCGGTGGCGCACCATTGTCGAGCAGGCCGCCAAGCGCGCCGACGAAGGCCTGCTCCCCGTCGTCGTGTGCTCCGCCGTGACCAAAATGACCGACGCCCTCGAGGCCCTGCTCAAGGAAGCCGTCGTCGGTGGCGACGGCTGGCGGGACCAGCTCGGGGCAATTCAGCTGCGGCATGGGCAGTTGGCGGCCGAACTGGGCGTCGACGTCGCCGTCATCGACGGTGACCTGCAGGAGGTGGAGCGTCTGGCCACCGGAGCCAGCCTGCTGCGGGAGGCGTCACCACGGCTGGTGGCCCGCATGATGGCCATGGGCGAGGTCCTGTCGACGCGATTGGGCGCAGCCTTTTTGACGTCGTGCGGCGTGGCGACGGCCTGGGTGGACGCCCGCACGGCCCTCACGAGCGTGAGCGACGAACGCCGTACCGAGACCAGCCGGGTGTTGAACGCCGACGTCAGCGACGACGACAGCCCGGCCTTGCAGGCCCGCTTCCGGGGGCTGTTTGGCAGCCACCGGGCCATCATCACCCAGGGCTTCATCGCCAACGACGCCAGCGGCAGCACGGTGCTCCTCGGGCGTGGGGGCAGCGACACGTCGGCCGCTGTCTTCGCCGCGGCCCTGCAGGCTTGTCGCTGTGAGATCTGGACGGATGTCCCCGGCGTGTTCACGGCGGACCCTCGCCTGATGCCGATGGCTCGCCTCGTCAAACAGGCCAGCTACGCCGAGGCCCAGGAGATTGCCTCCATGGGCGCCAAGGTGCTGCATCCCCGCGCCATCCCGCCCTGTCGTCGTCACCGGATTCCCCTCGAGGTCCGCTGGACCGAGAGGCCCGACAGCGAACGCACCACCGTCGTCGACGCCGACCTCACGGGCGAAGGGCAGGTCAAGGCCATCACCCACAAACGGGGGGTGGTGCTGGTGTCGATGGAGACGAGCGGCATGTGGCAGCAGGTGGGCTTCCTCGCCGACGTCTTTGCGTGCTTCAAGGCCCGCGGCTTGTCTGTCGACCTCGTCAGCACCAGCGAGATGAACGTAACGGCGACCCTCGACGCCGCCGCCAACACCCTCGACGACGTCACCCTGCAGGCCCTGGAGCGGGACCTCGCCAAGATGTGCACCGTGCGCATCGTGCGGGGCTGCGCCGCCGTCAGCCTGGTGGGCCGACGCATCCGGGCCATCCTGCATCAACTCGCGCCAGCCATGGCGGTGTTCGAAGAACAGCAGGTGCACCTCGTCACCCAGGCCGCGTCAGACCTCAACCTGACGTTTGTCGTCGACGAAGCCCACGCCGAACGGCTGGTGCGCGAACTTCATGTGCTGCTGTTCTCGACGGCGACGTTGCCTGCGGTGGTGTTTGGGCCTACCTGGCGCAGCTTGTTCGAGGAGCAAGCCCCGACCCTCACCACCGCCCATATCCCGTCGTGGTGGCGGGCCCGTCGGCAGGACCTGCTCGACGTCGCCGCCTCCGGCACTCCCCGCTACGTCCTCGACGAAGACGCCCTCGACGAAGCCCTCGACGGCCTGGCGAGCTTGACCGCCGTGGACCGGGTGTTCTTCGCCATGAAGGCCAACCCCAACCCCGCGGTCTTGCGGGCGGTGGCGGCGCGGGGCTTTGGCATCGAGTGCGTGTCACCGGGGGAACTCGACGCGGCTTTCGGGGCGGTGCCGGAGCTGTCGCCCTCGCGGGTGCTGTTCACACCCAACTTTGTCGCCGCCGACGAGTACCGAGACGCCTTCGCCCGCGGCGTCACCGTCACCGTCGACAACCTGCACCCCTTGCAGCACCACCCCGAGCTGTTCGCCGGTCGCGAGATCTTTTTGCGCATCGATCCGGGGCACGGCGCTGGTCATCACAAATACGTCAACACCGGTGGTCAGCTCAGCAAGTTCGGCATCCCCCGCAGCGAGCTGGAGCGCGCCCGGGACCTCGTCGACGCTGCCAACGCCACCGTCGTTGGCCTCCATGCCCACTCGGGCTCGGGGATCCTCGATGCGTCGTCGTGGGCCGAGGTCGGCGCCGTGTTGGTGGCGGCCCGCGAGCTGTTTCCCAAGGTGCACACCATCGACGTCGGCGGCGGCCTCGGCGTGCCCGAGAAGCCTGGCCAACCGGGCCTCGACCTGCGGGCCGTCAACGACAGCCTGTTGATGCTGAAGCGGGGCCACCCGGGCCTGTCCCTGTGGCTGGAGCCTGGTCGCTTTGTGGTGGCCCGTGCCGGCGTGCTGCTGCTGCGTGTGACCCAGCTGAAGGAGAAGGGGGACAGCCGCTACGTGGGCGTGGACGGCGGCATGAATGCCCTGATTCGCCCCGCCCTCTACGGCGCCTATCACGAGATTGTGAACCTGAGCCGCCTGGACGACGAGGCCCGCACGACGGCCACCGTGGTGGGGCCCATCTGCGAAAGCGGCGACGTCCTCGGCTACGGCCGCCGCTTGCCAGAAACTGTCGAGGGGGACGTGCTGTTGGTGGGCACTACCGGGGCCTACGGTCGGGCCATGGCCTCCACCTACAATCTCCGCCCCGTGCCCGACGAGGTCCTGCTGCCGCGGTCGTCGTCGTCGTCGTCGTCTCCCGGGTCGTCGCGGTGAATCAGCTGCCCTGACGGAGCGTTCCATCCCCTGTATGCTCACCCCCATGTTGCGCCGCCTCACCTTCATTGCCGTCCTCTCCGCTTCATCGCTGGCCCAGGCCGCCGAGGGGAAATGGGAAGAGGCCGCCACTGCCGACATCGACGGCCGCAAGCTGGTGGTGTCGGCCCGCAACAAGGAGGGCTCCGACGTCAAAGAGGTACGGGGCATCGGCATCTTCGACGCCCCGTCCTGGGTCGTGAAGAATGTCATCGACGACGTGGTCCGCTACAAGAACTTCATGCCCTACACCAAGGAGTCGAAGATCATTTCGACCCACGATGGCCACGTGGTCTCCTACCAGCGGCTGGCAACGCCCGTCGTCGACGACCGCGACTACACCATCAAGATCTTCGATGAGTCCCGCGAGGACGCCCAGGGCAAGGTCATCTGGAAGAACCGCTGGAGCGAAGCCAACAAGCTCGGTCCCAAGCCCATCGACGGCGTGGCCCGGGTGGGCATCAACGAGGGGTACTGGATTCTCGAGGACGCCGACAACGGCCTGCGGACCAAAGCCACCTATTACGTCTACACGAACCCGGGTGGTGCCATTCCCACCTTCGTCATCAACATGGCCAACGCCCAGGCTGTCCCCGAACTGTTCCGCGCCGTGAGCAAGGCCAGCAAAGATCCCCGCTACCAGGCGACGCGACCCAAGCCGCGCTCGTCGGAGAAAACGCCGCCCGTGCCCGTGCCAACCATTGCCGCCACCCCCGCTCCCCAGGCCCCCACCCCATGACCATGAGTCCCCTCGGCGACGCCATCGCCTCCAAGCTGAAGGCCGCCCTCAACGCCACCGTCGTCGAGGTCGAGGACGACAGCGCCAGCCACGCCGGCCACGGTGCCTCGGGCGCCCACGTCAACGTCCTCGTCGTCGCCGATGCCTTCGCTGGCAAGGCGCCTCTGGCCCGGCACCGCATGGTCTATGCCGCCCTCGCCGAAGAGATGAAGGGCCCCATTCACGCCCTGGCCATCGTCGCCAAGACCCCCGCCGAGCGAGCGTGATGGTGGCTCGGCTCGTCCTGCCGGTCTCGGTGGTCACGTCGCTGCTGGCGACAGGGCCCGCGTGCGCGCCGACGACGACAGTTCCTGACGACGAAGACACGGGTGTTGTCGACGACAACGTTGATGATGATGACACAGGGGCCTGCCCCGAGCCCGGGAGCGGCCTGACCCTCGAGGAGACCGGCGCGTTTCTCGCCGGGGACCAGGGGGACGGCGTCGTGGTCCTGATGGGGGGCGCCGCTGAAGTCGACCGCGGCTCCGCCCGGTTTGTCGACGGCGCTGGCGGCGGCGATGTGCTCGTGCTGCGCGCCACGGGATCGACGTCGAGCTACACCAGCTACTTCGCCGACGACTTGGCGGCCCTGGTGACAGTCGCTCCCCGGAGTGTGGCCACCATCCGGGTCGACGACCCTGCTGCGGGAGCCGACCCCGCACTGCTGTGTCGTCTTCGCCGCGCCGATGCCGTCTGGCTCGCCGGAGGAGACCAGTCGGACTACCTCGTCCAGTGGCCGGATGCCCTGCAGGCGGGCCTGCGTGACGCCGTTGCCCGGGGCGCCGCCGTTGGCGGCACCAGCGCTGGCGCCATGAGCTGGTCGGCGCTGGCGTTTGATGCCGCCGGCGGTGGCATCACCTCCGACGACGCACTCCAGACCCCCACGTCGCCGCTGGTGTCGGTGACGCCGTCGCCGTTTGCCGCCGTCGCTGGCGTGCTGGTGGATACCCATTTTCAGGCCCGCGACCGGGAGGGGCGGCTGCTGGCATTTCTGGCCCACGCCCGGCCCGACACGGTAGGCGTCGGCATCGACGAAGGCACCGCCCTCGTCGTCGACGGCGACAACGCCGCTGTCCTCGCCGACGATGGTGGGTCCGTGTGGCTCTATCGGGTGGAGGGCGTGACCCTCACGGCTGGTGCTGCCCTGTCCATCGACGCCGTCGAGCGGGTCTCGTTCGACGACGGCCGCACCATGGCCTGGCCGGCCCCATTCACCACTCCCGAGGGCTTCGTCGTCGACGACGGCGTGGTTCTTTCCCGGCCCTGAAGGTCTCGCGATGACGAACCAGACAACGCCGTCTTCCTTCGCGCCCGGCACCCTCGTCGTCATTGACGGCGACGACGGCGCCGTGTGGCGGGTCGAGCGGCTGATGGAGGGCGGCGCCCTCCGCTGCTTTTCGTACCGCGACGGCCAGGTGCGCGTCGTCGATGTCAGCCTGGTCCGACCTTGTCCCGACAACACCCGCGCGGGCTGACTGGCCTCAGGGTTTCGTCGGCGCTGCCGCGGTTGGCGCTGGCGCCTTCTGTGCGTCGGCCTTCTTCTCGTCTGATTTCGCGTCGGGCTTTTTCTCGTCGGGCTTCTTCTCGTCGGGCTTCTTCTCGTCGGGCTTCTTCACGTCCGATTTTGCGTCGGTTTTCGTTTCCGATTTCGGGGCGGTCTTCTTCTCGTCGGCCTTCTTCTCGTCGGATTTCGCGTCCGATTTCGGGTCCGATTTCGGGTCCGCTTTCGGGGCCGCTTTCGGGTCCGACTTCGGGTCCGATTTCGGGTCCGATTTCGGGTCCGATTTCGGGTCCGATTTCGCGTCCGATTTCGGGTCAATCTTCTTTGTGTCCGATTTTGCGTCGGTTTTCTTCATGTCCGATGTCGCGTCGGTTTTCGTTTCCGATTTCGGGGCGGTCTTCTTCTCGTCGGATTTCGCGTCCGATTTCCCGTCGGTCTTGGGGGTTACGGCGGCAGGCGCCACGGGGGCCGCTTCGGCAGGTGGTGTGGGGGCCGGGGGAGGCGACCACACGACAACGGCTTCGACGGGGGTCGGGCCGGCGACCACCTTGACCTCGCCGAACGGGCGACGCTCACCACGACGTTCCACGGTGACCAGCCAGAGGCCGGGGGGCAGCCAGGCCGTCTCGCCAGCCTTGACCGTGACGAGGGGCTCCCCGGGCAGCTCAGTCTTCTTGGTGGGCTTCTTCGTGTAGGACACCGTTGCCAACGCGGCGACGCCGGCATCCATGACCTGGTGGACCACGGCGCCCACGTCGAGGGTGAGCTGGATGCGGTTGGTGCCACCGCGCAGGTCGACGGTCTTTTTCACCTCGACGGGTCCATGGGCGGTCTCCAGGCGGGTGCTCACAACCACCTTGGCGGGCGAGACCAGAAAGCGGACGGCGCCGACGTCGTCGCTGCTGCGGGTGATGAAGGCTTCGGCAGCGTCGGGAAACGCCACCCGGACCGGCAGGGCCCGGGGGGCTTTGCCCACACGCACCTCGACGTCGACGGTGGCGACCACGGGGGTCAGGGTCAGGCTGCCATTGCTGCCACCAGAGACCTGGTGGTTGACCGTGACGGTGGGCCTGGTGCCGTCGTCGAGGGTGCGGCTCTCGTCGGTGGCCTTGATGACGTAGCGGCCTGGGCTCAGGCGGGCGGCGGTGCCGGGGTCCAGCTGGTTGAAGGGTGCCGCTGCGTCGGGCTGAAACAGCTCGATGAGGACGCCGGTGGCGGGGGACGTCTTGAGGGTCACCGTGCCCGTCGCGTGGTTGATGGCCCGGGTGGTGCGTTTGCGGGGGGTGACGACGACGCCCTGGGTGACCTGCTCACGGAAGTCGTGGGTATCGCCCAGTTGGGTGACGACGTCCCAGGTGCCCGAAGGGACGGCGGCGACTTCACCGGGCACGAGTTCCTGGAAGCGGGCGGTCTCGCCCGGGATTCGCAGGCCGATGAGGGCCTTCTGGCTGCGCCCGTTTTCAGTGACCGTGACCAGGAGTTCGCCGTCGGCGACGTCGATGGTGACTTCGGCGCGGGCGCCGCCCTTGATGGTGGCCCTGGTTTCGCCACGCACGGTGCGGCCAGCGCCCCGGTCGACGAGGCCCACAATGCGCACGGTGCCGGCGTTGACCGCCAGGGCCTTGCGGTCGGCACCCCGGGCGATCTCGGCGTTGTTGTCGTCGTAGACGACGACGGTGCCTGCGGTCTTGGTGCCGCCCTGGTCGATGGTGGCCACGACGAAGCCCGGCTGCAGGGTCACCTTGAGGGTCTGCTCCTTGCGAACGTCGACGCGGAGGGACTTTCTGACAGTGCCCTCCTTGGCCTCACAGCCGATGACGACGAGGGTCGGGCCCGGGGTGATGTCGATGGTGTCGCCGGTGACCGACGCGATGGTCTCGGTGCCGCGCATTGCCTCGATGGCGCAGGGGCCGGTGCTCCAGCCGACGTCGCCGCTGCGGGTGACCTCGACGTGAACGGGGACGGTGGGGGCGTCCGTCGAGGCGACCAGGGCCGAAAGGATGAGGGCTTGGACGAGCATGGGCCAGACGCTGCCCCGAAATGCCCGGGCCTCCAAAGGGGGATTCCGAGAGCCCCCGGGCGCGGGGCGCTTCAGCGGGGGGCGGACTTCAACGCTTTCAGTTCGCGCACGAGGCCATTGATCATCGTCGGGTCCAGGCCGACGCCGCCGAAGCGGACGGCTTCGTAGGCATCGAGGGCCCGACGGAGCACCGGATGGGGAGATTGCTCGACGATCTCGCGCACCGTCATGCTTGGGCTGCGGCGCTCACCGCACAAGCGTTCGGCGGCGTCGACGATGTGACGGGCCAGGGTGTCACCTGCCACCCGTCCGCTCCGTCGTCGTCGGAGCCGTGCCACCAGGAAGACCAGCACCACGGCAATCGGGACGACCACAACGCTGGCCCGCAGCATCTTGCCGAGGTTGTGGCCCCGCAGGGCCTGCGACACCGACTTCAACGCCGTCTGCTGATCCTCAAGGCCATAGTCGACGACCCGGTCGTCCCAGAAGACCCGCAATCGCTCGATCACGCCGTCAAACATCCCCAGTCGCTCGCGGGTGGCGGTCGCCGCCGGGGTGGCGTCGTCGACGATCCACCCCACGCCCTCCTGCCACCACTCGACCCAGGCATGGGCGTGACGCATCTGGAAAACCACGCTGCCGTCGTCGGCAAGGGCGCCGCCCTGGAAGCCGCCGATGACCCGGGAGGGCACACCCATCATGCGCAGCAGCAGCGCGTAGCCGCCAGCGAACAGCTCGCAGTGGCCAGACTGCTCTTCGAGGAGGAAGGCCCGCAGGGGGGCGCTTTGTCCACTGACCCTGCCGTCGAGGGAGTACGTGAAGCGCTTCAGCAGGGCCTCGCGGACGACGCCCACCTTGCGTTCGGTGCTCGCATCGGCCGGAACAGAAACAAGCACGCTGTCGAGGAATTTTCGCACCCCGGGGTCTTGCCCGGCGAGGGCCAGGTAGCGGCTGCGCTCCTCGTCAGAGATGGTGGGCGGCTGCTTGGGGGGGAGTGGCACTTCGCCGACGACCGCAATGCTGCCTCGGAGCTGATACCGCAGCGGCGATGCGATGGGGCTGGAGGTGCGCAGTTGGTCGAAGCGGTCGCGCCCGCCGATGTTCATGGTGCGGTTGGGGTTGGCGTTGCCGCCGGCGAGGACCATGGCTGTGCGGGTGAAGCCCATGACCGGGACGACCGAACCGACAATCGGCGTCACCATCAGGTCGTATTCGATGTCCACTCCAGGGGCCGCGGCGAGTGACCGCAAGACGGGGCGATTGTCGATGGACGGGGCCCTGACCGTATTGGGCTCGCTCTGGGAGAAGGCATCCAGGGTGACCACGTCATACACGGCGCCACGCAGGTACAGCCCGTCGGCAAAGCTCTGCAGGGGCACGCCGCGGGCACGGGCGACGATGGTCGTCGACGTCGACAGCCCCCGCGGATTGCCACCGAAGTCCACCGACGACGGCAGCTGGGAGTCCTTTCGTCCAAGGAAGCCCAGTTCCCCAAAGCCGATGCGCGGAAACGACACAAAGATGAGCAGCGCCGCACCAAGCACAGCCACCGACACACCCGCTGACGCGGCGAAGAACAAGGGGGTGATGACGTCGTCGCGCTCCCGTGCCTGGCGCGCCGACATGCCGGTCTCTTCGGCGCCCGCCAACAACTGTCTGGTCGACAGGGCCCAGACCGCCGCGATGGCGTAGGCGACAAAGACAAAGAGGTAGCTCATGCCCGTGTTGAGGACGCTGCCGGCAAAAACCAGAATCAACGACAGCAACAGGCTCTGCAGATCGTGGGCGAGGGTGCGGCGCGTCAGCAGCCGGGCCACGACGATACCGAGCAGTGCCGACCCACCCGCGAACACTGCAGCGTCGAGGCCACCGCGCAAGATGCTGATGCCGCCGGCGCCAATCGCCAACACGCCAAGCAACGTGCCGGAAACTGCCGGCACCTGAATGTCCCGACGCAACAACGCCATCGACAACGTTGGTGCGAACGCCGTCAGCCACATCCACGGTGGAAACTCGCCGCCAAGCAGCACAATGAGGATCGACGCCGTCATGGCCGCGAGCAGGCCGAGTTCATGGGCGAGGCCGAGGGTCAGCCTGGTCATGCCCGCCTCCGGGCGATGGGCGTGACGACGACGTCGGCATCGCTGGTGTCGACGCCACCGACGGCGACGACGATGAGGGCGGCGCTGCCCATCGTCGGATCGGCGCCCTGTTGCTCGGCGCGGTGCTCCCATGTCGCGAGCCCGTTCAAACAGGCCAGCCGCTGTCGGTGGCTGCGACCGGGAGCAACCGAGAGTCCCGCCGCGCGCAGGCCCACCGCATGGCCGTCTTGCAGCAGGTCCTCCACGAGGCTGCCGGCGGTGGCGATGGCGTCTTCGGCCTCGTCGTCGCTGGCGGTGGAGCCGATGCGCACGGCGACCAGGAGTTCGCGCGAGCGGGTGGCCTCATGCTCGCGCATCACGAGCCGGCCGGTCTTGGCAGCGCGCTTCCAGGCAATGCGGCGGGGATCATCGCCATCGCGAAACGGCCGCAGGGAGAACAGTTCGTCGCCGGCGCCGGCCTGGCCTGCGGGGGTGTCGCCGAGGCGCGCCCACAACGCCCGCCCAAGGGCCCGGGTGTCGATGCGCTCGGGGAGCACCAGCACCGTGCGGACGCCGGCGGGCAGGGCGCCCTCAGCGACGATGCGCTCCTTCGAGAAGAAGCCAAAGGGCGCAGCCGTCGCCACCCGCAGGCTCTGGAGGTGGTGCAGCCCCCGCCTCGTCGGGGTCCAGGGGACCTGGGCCGTGCGGCGGGCCCCGGGGGACAGCCGCAGTTCGAAGGTGGCACCCGTGCGGGCGCTGTCGGCGGCGCTGCGCCCGAGCATGAACGACACCGCCACCCCAAAGGCCGGCACCCGCCGGTGGTTCTCGAGACTGACGGGCAACGTACACGGCGCGTTGGCGCGGGCTTCGTCGGGAGGCAGCGGGAACGCCGACGCTGCTCGCAACGTGCTTTCCGACAGAATGCCCGAGATGACGATGGAACTCAGCACGAGCCCCCAGCCGAAAAACAGCAGGTTGTTGCCGGTGTTCATGGCGGCGAAACCGACGGCAATCGCCAGGACCAGGATCATGCGGCCGGCGCCGGTGGGGCGCAGGGTTCGACCACTGACCCGCCAGAATCGCTCGACGACCGCCGTCGCCATCGCCTTCAGGTCACGAATCATCGACCTGACCGACCTGCACCGGGCCCCGGTCGTTTCGGTACTTTGGGAGACGTCGTTTTGGCGGCGGATTGCTTTGCCGCTGGCTTCGGCGCTTGCTTCGTCGGTTGCTTCGTCGACGTCGGCTTCGACGTCCCGTCCTCCACCTGGAAGAACACAAACGTATCGGGGAAATCTGGATCCGTGGCGACCTCGAGGGTGGCACCGTCGTCGAGGGCTTCGACAAGGGCGTCTTCCAGTCCCGCCAGGTGCGCGGCCACGGCTTCGCAGCGGAGGTCGGCGGTGATGCCATCGCCGTCGGCGTAGACAGGGAAGTCCGAGCAGCCGAGGGGTTTGTCGTCGGTGTCGTAGACGGCGCACCGATGGCTGCCGGTATCAAACGCCGGACAGGGCGCGCCGTGGGCGAAGAAGCGTTTGCCTTGCCGGCGGATGGTCGACGGGAGGTCGTTGTCCTTCGTGGCCGGACCAATGCGGTAGAGGGCGTGCACCTCGTTCGCCGACAAATCGAGCACGACGTCGGTGAGGGCGCAGCAGGGCCGCGCGCATTGTCGGCAGTGGGGAATGACGACAGCGCGCTCCCAGGCCTTGGCAGCTGCCAACAACCGGGTCGGGTCGCGGGTGCTCACAAGCTCCGCAAGAGCGAGAGGACCTCGTCGGTCTTGCGCTTCATGAGCGCTTCGTCGCCGCGGCTCTCGACGTTGACGCGCACCACGGGTTCGGTGTTCGACGCCCGCACGTTGACCCGCCATTGGGCGTGCTCAATCGAGATGCCGTCGGTCTCATCAATGCTGACCGCCCCGCTGCCAAAGCGCTGGCGCATGGCGACCAGGGCCTTCTTGGCGTCGTCGAGGTGGAGGTTGATTTCACCCGACGCCGGAAAGCGTGCCTGCATCTCCGACACCAGCTGCTTGAGGCTCTTGCCGGTGCGGGACATCTGCTGGGCCAGCAACAGCCAGGGGATCATGCCCGAGTCGCAGAAGGCGAAGCGTTTGAAGTAGTGGTGGGCGCTCATCTCGCCGCCGTAGACGGCGTCCTCCTTGCGCATGCGCTCTTTGATGAAGGCATGGCCAGTCTTCGACTGGACCGCCCGTCCGCCGGCTCCCTGCACCTTCTCGAGGGTGTTCCAGGTGAGGCGCGGGTCGTGAATGATGGCCGAGCCCGGTGCATCGCGCAGGAGCTCCTCGGCAAAGAGGCCCACCATATAGTAGCCCTCGACGAAGCCGCCGTCGCCGTCGAAGAAGAAGCAGCGGTCGAAGTCCCCATCCCACGCGACGCCGAAGTCGGCCCCGACCGTGGCCATGGCCTCGACGGTGGGTCGACGATTCTCGACGAGGAGGGGATTGGGCACCCCATTTGGGAAGGTGCCGTCGGGGGTGTTGAACACCTTGGTGAACACGAAGGGCAGCCGGCCCTCGATGGCGTCGACGACAAGGCCCGCGCAGCCGTTGCCGGCGTTGGCGACGATTTTGAACGGTTTGAGCGTGGCCAGGTCGACGTAGCCAAGCAGATGCTCGACGTAGCTCGGCATGATGTCCAGGCTCGAGCGCGTTCCACGTCGCGCTGCGGGCTTGAAGACACCGGCTTCGGCAAGCTTCTCGACGTCCTTGAGGCCGCTGTCGCCCGAGATGGGGACGGCCCCCTTCTGGACCAGCTTCATGCCGTTGTAGTCGGCAGGGTTGTGACTGGCGGTGACGGCGATGCCGCCCTCGACGCCTTCGCCCTCCAGGTGGAAGGCGCCGAAATAGACCATCTCGGTGCCGCCGAGGCCGAGGTCGACGACGTCGACGCCGCTCTCGAGCAAGCCATCGATCAGGGCATTGGCAATGGCTTCGCTGCTCAGGCGCATGTCGCGGGCGACGACGACCTTTCGGGGGCCAAAGCGCTCGGCATAGGCCCGACCGATGGACCGCGCGAGGGCCTCATTGAGTTCAGAGGGCACGCGGCCCCGAATGTCGTAGGCCTTGAAGCAACTGAGCGCCATGGATGCACCGACGCCGACAGGTGTGTGCCTCGCCTGCAGCGAAGCGGTGGTGGCTCTGCGCCTCACGGCGAGGAGAACCGCGGCGGACGGGGCGTAGCCGTCCGTGCCGCGTCACCACACGAAGGCAAGCTCAGCCCTTGAACAGCGTCGAGAGCGACGAGATGAAGCCACCAGCGGTCTCTTTGCCCGCCAGGGTCTCCAGTTCGCCATCGTCAAGGACGATGACCCCGCAGCGGAAGCACTTGTCGATCTCGACCGCGCGCCACTTGATGGTCTGGAGGTCGTAGCCGCACTTGGGGCACTTCATCCAGTGGGCCTTCTTCTCGGCATCCGCCTTGGTCTGGTCGTGGGCCTTGAGGTTCTCTTTGTGGAGGCGGTAGAGCTTCTCTGCTTCCTCGCGGGCGAAGAACTCTTCCTCGTTGCTGCTTGGCTTGTCGGTCACGTCAGGCTCCTTGGCGGGGGGATGAAAGTGGGGAGGATGGCGGGGGGGAAGGGGTGAGGGGGGCGCCCGTCTTGGCGCGGACCTCGTCGAGGCTGTGACCGTCGGCGAGTTCCATCACGGTGAAACCGTGGCCTTCGCCGGCGGGGCGAAAGACGCCGAGGTCGGTGATGACGATGTCGACGCAGGCCAGGCCCGTAATGGGCAGGGTGCATCGCTCGACGAGCTTTTTGCCGCCACCCTTGTCGGTGTGGGTCATGAGGCAAATCACCGTGCGGGCCCCCGACACGAGGTCCATGGCGCCGCCCATGCCGGTCATCTTCTCGCCGGGGACCTGCCAGTTGGCGAGGTCACCGTTGCCCGCCACTTCCATGGCCCCGAGCATGGCCACATCGACGTGGCCGCCGCGAATCATCGCGAACGAGAGTGCCGAGTCGAAGGTGCTGCCGCCGGCGACGACGGTGACGGTTTGCTTGCCGGCATTGATGAGCTGGGGGTCTTCTTCGCCATCGAACGGATAGGGTCCCATGCCGAGGAGGCCGTTTTCCGAGTGCAGCATGACCGCCTTGTCCCCGAGATGATTGGCCACGAGGGTCGGTATGCCAATGCCGAGGTTGACCACCTGGCCATCCTTGACGAAGGACGCGGCTTTTTGTGCCAACTGTTCTCTGGTCCAGGCCACGTCCACCTCTGGCGACACCGTCAAGGTCCGAGTCGCGCACGATCCGCCGGTCGATATACCACAAGCGGGGCGCTTGTTCACCGTCCAGCGACGACGGCAGCGACGCTTTGCCGCAACGCGCTCAGGGCGTCCATGGCCTCGCTGGCGTCGAGGGCCCGGGTCCCCAGGGCGTCCAGAATCGTCCGTTCGGCAGCGGTGGCGTCGACCCCAAGACCGGCCATGCAGGTCGGCAGGGTGCGTTCCACTGCGTCGTCGCCGTCGAAGGCGAAGCCGCCAAAGCGGGACGGATCCGGGTCCCGCCAGGGCCATGCTTCGAGCAGCGCGTGCCACAGGGCGGCGAGGCCGTCGGCGCATTCGGCGACGTCGTCTCCCCGCAGGGGACGGCCCAGGACATCGCCCAGGGCCCGCCCGATGGCTTTCACCAGGCCGGCATCGGTGACCACGCGCCCGTAGGCGACCCCCCGCGCGGTCTGGGCGAGGTCGACCTCCACCGGGCGAAGCCAGTCGTGGGAAGCGCAGAAATGACCGGCGCAGACCTCTTTCGGGTAGACGGCCAGGTCCCGCAGGTCCTCGCCGGCGGGGTGTCTGCTGGGGTGCAGGAGGCACCCGACGCGCCCGTCCTCGACGTAGCCGGCGAATGGGCACACCTTTACCCCGGCAAAGAGCACCTCCGGCCGTTCGAGGATGAGGAGCTCGTCGCGGACCTCGCGCAGCTGATCGACGTCGGGCCAGGCTTCGCGGACGCGATCGGTCCGTCGTTGGAGCCGGGCAGCGGTGGCGTCGGCGCCCCGGTCGACGAAGTTGTAGACGCCGCAACAGGCCGCGCACGACCCGCCGCTGTGTTGGCAAAGGATCCGCAACGGGGCCCGGGCGCTGATTCTGGAGTCTGCCACCGGATCACCTGCACGGGTTCGCGTCGCCAGCGTGCTCCGATCGGTCGACGGGAGCTCCGCTTGCGTTACCATCCTGCCTTGCGCGCGTGCGCCAGGTGAGACGTGGATCAGCCCGAGATTTTTGGTCGTTTTGTCCTGCTGGACGCCGTCGACGATGACCATCGTCGCCACCAGTCCTTTCGGGCCATCGACCTGGACAGAAACCTGGCCCCCCTTGTCGTGCTGCGGCGGTCGGCACCCTGGACCCCCATTCCCGACGATGCGCGGGCATCGGAGCCCGCGCGAACAGCCCTGCACGAGGGCATCGGCCAGAACACCGTGGCTGACTTCGTCGGTGCCGGCAGCGTCGGCGCCTTTGATTGGTCCGCCCGCGCCTGGATCGAGGGGATTTCGGTCCGCGACATCATCGATTCCGCCAATGAGGCGGCGGAGCCGCTGCCTGTCTCCGTGGTCCTTTCCCTTGGCTACATTGTGGCCATCGCTTTGTTCGACATCCAGGACACATCTTCGCCGGACAAACGGGTCACCCTGCAGCCTCGTCCCCGCCGCCTCATTGTGAGCCGGGATGGCCGAATCCGTTTGTTGGGCCCAACGGTGTTCAACCCTGGCGGCGTCGACGAGGAGCGCGCCATGGCTGCGCCGTCGAGGGATACCGCCGTCCTCGCCAGCACGATGGCCGCCATGTTCGAGGCCGGGGGAGGTGTGGTGCCCCCCGAGCTCCGCCGTCGTCTCGAGCAGGCTCGCCATGGAACCATGATGGCGACCGACATGGTGTCGTTTCTCCGCCCGTTGATGGAGTCTGCCGGTGGCGGCAGCTACAGCGGGATCGCCGCGTTCCTCGACGCCCGGCACCGCTCCCGGTTCACCCAGAACGATCTCCGGCGAGACCGTGACCTTCAGCTCGCCCATCGCCTGCAAGAGCGCCACCGGGCCCACGGGTCGGCCCGACGGGCCGGGGCGACAACGATGAAGCTCCGTATCCGCCCGGCCTCCCAGGAAGGCCCCGCGCGGCTTGAGCGCGTCGAGTCCGTGCCGCCAGGCATGGCCTTCATCAGCGGTGGCCGCTTCCTGTTTTCCCAGGCGGCCGACGTCGTCGACTACGTCGACCTCAAGCCCTTCTTCATCGACAAGACCCCGGTGACGTGGCTTGAGTACGCGCGCTTCTGTCAGGCAACGGGCCATCCGCCGCCGTCGTCCTGGCCACAGACCCTGCGCGAATTTCCCGATCCCCGTTTGATACCCACCGAGCGGCATCGGACCCCGGTCACCGACGTCAGTCAGGCCGATGCCGAGGCGTTCGCCCTCGCCGCCAACAAGCGCCTGCCGACGGAAGCCGAGTGGGAACTGGCCGCCCGGGGCTTTGACGGTCGCATCTGGCCGTGGGGCGACGCCTTCGATCCGGTCCTGGCCGGTCGTCGGTGGCTCGACCCCGAGGGTCCGCAATCGGCCCCCATCACCGACGCTGAACTCACCGTGGAGTCAGCCTCGGGGCTCGGCCTGCTCAATCACGCCTGGGAATGGACGTCGACACCGGCGGGTGACCTCGCCGACACGGCCTGGGTCGTGCGTGGTGGGGCCTGGCGCAACCGACGGGAGCCACCCACCCTGCTGAACCGTTCCCACGAAGTCGCCGCCGCAGCCGACGTGACGTTTCGCTGCGTCAGGGACCTTGTCGCCGACGCCGTCGACGACGACGACGACGACGACGCACCTGGCGCGAGCGCTGACAACAGCGATGACCTCGTGGATGGTGGCCGTTCAGACCACGACCACCGGACCGACGAAGACGAACCGGTTCCCTGACAAGACGCCTCTGGCGCCAGCCAGCGGAGCATCTGGACTACTTGACGCCCTTGACCGGCGCGTCGCACGACCCCGGGATGCGTTGGGCGTTGATGCCCCCGGTCGGCGTGTAGGTGAACGTGGCGGGGCTGATGCCCTTGCCCTTGCCCACGTTGAACTGCAGGTCCTTGAAGATGAACTGGTTCACGTTGCCGGCGGGGTCGACGACGACACTCTGCTTGACGCGGGTGGTCGTTGGGTCAACCACGAGGATCAACCGGGCGAACACGGTGTTGTTGTCTTTGGGCAGCAGCAGCAGGTGATGGTCGCCTGGCGCGCCAAAGACGCCGTCGAACCAGGAGATCGTGAACTGCTCCCGCAGCTTGCCGTCGCCCCACAAAAACGCCACCGACGCCGTCAAACCATCTTGCTTGAAGCAGGCGTTGACGAAGGCGACCTTGTCCTCGGGCTGGACAATCCACAGGGCCTTCTGGTCGACGATGAAGCTCTTGGCGGTGGGCGTCGCGTAATCCCAGCGCATGCGACCGGGCTTCTCAAAGGTCACCTTGCCGGTGGACTCCTGGGTGCGCCGCAGCATCGTGTAGGTGAACTTCTGGGTGAACGACCCGGTGAAGTTCGTGGTGCCTTCGTAGGTCTTCTGGATGGCATCGACCACGGCATCAAGCTTGGGGTCGGCAATGGCGGCGACGGCGGCGGCGGCGACCGGCGGAGCTGGTGCTGCCGGTGTAGTTGTCGGTGTCGGTGCCTTTGGCGCCGGGGCCTGGGCGACGACCACGGGGGCCTGTGGCGCCGGGCTCGCCAATGGGCCCATCATCTGAACGACAGCGAAGAAAGCGGAGGTGGTCAGCAGCATGGTCACTCGTCATGGACGGGGGGAGAGGGCAGGGGATTCAGATGGGTTCGTCAGCGTCGCGGTCAGCGCTGTCCGCTGCGGCGAGCCGAATGGCGTCAATGTGGGGCAAGGTGCGCAACGCCGCCGCTTCGGTGATGGCGTCGCGGCCGCCGGGCTGGAGTCGCGACAGCTCCTCCAGCAGGGCTGCCAGTGCGTGGGCCTTGCGGGCCCGCTGACCAAGGGCGTTGCCGAGGGACGTGAGTTCGTCGGCCGCAGTCTGGGGCAGGTCGGGGAGCCGCGCGACCCGCAGCAGGCGCTGGGCCAGCGGCGACAAAAGTCGGCCGATGCCATCGACCTCGTTGAGCCCGAGGGTGAAGCGGCGGGCCCGTTCGTCGAGGGCGTCCAGCAGCTGGTCGACGGCGAGCATCAAGCGCGCGGTGATGGCGTCGTCGTCGTCCTCGGCCGACAGGCGAGCAACACCGCCGCGGTCTCGAGCCTGAGCGAGTGCCGCCACCGCACTCTCGAGGCGCGCCCGTTGGTGTTGTCGACCGAGCTGTTGAACGCTGTAACCATCCAGGGTCCCCATGACGTCGTCGATGGCACCTTCGAGGGCCGACAGCTCATCGGCGCCAACCGGTGAACGAGGCGGAGGGGAAAACCCCGTTGCCGGGCCGGCCCCGGCAACAGGGGCCCGGCCAGCGAGGCCCGCCTGCAGCCGCCAGGTGCTGCGCTTCACCGCCGATGAGAGCCCGAGCAAGCGGCGGGCGACACCGGCGCCAAGGGCCAAGCCGACCCCGGCCACCAGCAGCGCCAGCCAAGCGGGCGGACGTGACGACGTCGGGGCCGCTGCCGCAGCGGCTTCTGGCGGCGGTGTCGCTGTAACCGCAGCGGTGGCCTGAAGGGTGGCGTCGACCGCGGCGAGGGCCTGCGCGAGCCGACCGGTGTCGACCATGGCGGGTGGACGCGGATCGGCACCGGCGGCGGCGGCAACACCGTCAACACCGTCAACAACGTCAATGAGGCAATACGGCTCCAGCGGCACACAGTGGCGCAGCAGGGTGACGGCGACACCGTCGACGGTGGCGGTGAACGATGCGGCGTCTTCGTCGCGACCCGTGGTGCCCAGGGGCACGGGGGCCTGCCGTCCAGGCGGCGCCAGGATCGTGCCGTCGCGGCCGATGAGCCAGCGGTCGTTGCCGAGGCCGACAGCGGCGAGGTCGCCGAGCTCGTTGACCGGGAAGGGTCCCCGCAGGGCGGGGCCCGCCTGGCCGGCGGCGCGCCGGGCATCCCGGGCCCGGGCCACCTGCCGCTGAATCGCCTGCAGGCGATGGCCCCGTTCAGCGGCCTCGGCGCGGGCCGTGAGGGCAGCGTGGGTCACGGTGGCGGCCCGAAGCCGGCCGTCGAGGTCGTCGACGGCGCTCTTCAGCTCGCCGAGGTCGATGGGCCTTGACGCCGCAGGGGGCGCTGGGTTGACGGTGACAACGACGGGTGCCGGCGCCGCTGTCGACAGCACCACCCACAGCAGGGCCGCCGACGGCAGCAGGGCGGCAGCGACGGCGGCGATGGCCAGGCCGCGACCGAGGGCCGGCCCCTGGCTTCGTCGGTCCGTGCGGACCCTGGTCGTCGCTGGCGGGGGGGCGCCGACGGGGCCGCCACCCCCGTCACTGGTGGCCGGCGGCGGAGGCGCCGAGACGGCAACAGCATCGGCGTTGGTGGCGTCGACGTCGACCGTCTCTGGGTCGTCAGGGGCGTGGCGGTCGTTGTCGGTGGCGTCGGTGGCGTCGCCGCCGCCGTCCTGGGACGGTGTGGGGTCGGCGTTGGTCACGAGTCGGCCCGGGTGGGAGGCGTGGACAGCAGCGGTTCGATGGGCGGACTGTCGTCGCTGAGGAGGCGACGCGGGTCACCGTCGTCGATGCGGTGGATGCGTTTGAGGACGGCGAGCCGGTACAAAACCCGGCACACATCAAAGGGCCGCAAGGGTGACCGCCGCACGATGTCGCGCACCCGTGCGGGGCCCTCGTGCAGCCCACGGAGGATGGTCCCCTCTTCGGCAGACAGTCCGTCGTCGTCGAGGGTGCCGCGGACGGCGAAGCGGGCCTCAAACGAGGGCACTTCGCTCTCCATGACGGCCCATTCGTCGATGCGGCGCAGGGCTTCAAACATCAGCCCGTCGACAGACCACCCCGGGCGAATGGCGTGGGGCGACAGATGGATGGCCCCGCTCTTGAGCCCAAAGAGGCCTCGCCGTGCCCGCAGCAGTTCGACCATGAGGTCCTGGGCCTGCTCGGCGATGGCGTGACGCAGGTGGTCGCGGCTGATGATGCCGCTGGCGACGAGGCGTTCCCCCAAAGGACGGCGGTCGTCGTGGCCGAGAAACTCGATGCTGGCGATGTGGGCTTCAAGGTCCTCGGCCTTGAGGGCGCCGGTGGTGACGAAGTACCGGCCAAGGATGAGTTCACCACGGCGGGCCGGGCCGCCATCGAGGTCGGTGGCCACGACGGAAACGACGGTGCCGTCGTCGAGCCCGACGGCAAAGTGCAGTCCGCCGGCTTCAACAATCAACAGCCCCACCTGGGACTGGAACTTGAGAAGCTGCAGCACTTCGGGCAGGGCCACCGTGGCGAGCTCGCCGACAAGGTCGAAGCCGTCGGCAATCCTCAGCCGCCGCGGGGCTTCGGCGTTGGACACATCGCGGACCTGGGTCGACTGAATCGGTGCGCCGGCCAGCGTCGTGCTGGTGGTGGTTGGCGGGCCCGGCGTCGTGAACTCGTCGTCGGCAAAGTTGCTGGCATGGGCGTCGCTGTCGGCGGCGGCGATGGAGGCCATGGCGAGGACCACGCGGGTGGCTTCAGCGGGGCGCTGGCGACGGCCATGTTTGTCGAGGCTGTGGTGCACAACCGCCAGCAAGGCGTCGGGCGAAAACGGCTTGGTGATGATGTCCACCACCCCCAGGCGCCGCCACACCTCGTCGACGCCGGCGGCTGCGTCTCCCCGGGTGCACATGAGGACCACTGGCGGTGCTTCATCACCATGCTCGCTGTGCAAGCGCTGGAGCACGGCATTGCCGTCGAGGTCGGGCATCGAGAGGTCGAGCAGCACGAGGTCTGGCTCAAGGGCCCGGACTTCAGCGAGAGCGCTTTCGCCATTGTCGGCGGTGGCCACGTCGTGCCCGGCGCGCTGCAACACCGAAGCCACCACCCGTCGGATGGTCGGTGAGTCGTCAACGACGAGGACACGAGCCGGACCGAGCATGGCAGTCGATACCCAAGGCCCCCCTCGACCACAAGGGCATTGACCGCCGGGCGGCGAGCTACAGGACGCGGTAGCCGGGTTCCCGTCCCACGAGGACGGCACCGTCAGCGGGCAGGACCTGGAGGGTGCAGCCAGCGGGGACAGCAGTATCCGCCGTCATCGGGGCATCAAGGGCACCGACGCAGAAGGTCCCCACATAGCGGCGGTTGCGCTCCCGGGCGGTGGAGCTGTCGGCCAGCATGGGGCTGATGTCACCGGCGATGGCGTCGTCGAGGCCCCGGACCACCACCACCGCCGACGGCATCCCCCGCGCCACATGGAGCACATCGATGCCATTGGTGATGGTGACCTGTCTGGGCCAGGGATCACCGCCGAGGACGGCTTCGACGGCGTCGCCGAGAAACCCACCGTTGTCGTGAGCCCGGTCGAGGAGGCCCCGGCCATTGAGGATGGCGAGCACGGCGAGGAAGAACGCTTCGCCCTCAGTCTTGCCGACGAGGCAGCGCCGCAACGCGTCAGGGAGCCCCGCCAACAGCCGTTCACGGGACGCGACGGCTTCGTCGGGGTGCTGAGGACCGCCGACGACGGCGCCGGCGTAGGTTCGCGCGCGAAACGGCCCCTGGCTCGCGGCAGCGTTCATCCCCGAAGGCCGAAGCTCCCGGGGGGTGGTGAGTTGGGCAACGGTGGTGCGACCGCGCGGTGTTCCGATCAGGCTCGCGAGGGTGGCCCCGCCCCGGTCGATCTTCTGGTGGGACAGCAGGGCGGCACCGTCGACGACGGTGCCAACGCCGATGCCGTCGGCGTCGGACGGGACGGCAAACAAGCGGGCGAGGGTCGACAGGGCCACCGGCCCACGCAAGGGATCATTTTGGGAGAGACCCAGGGTTCGAACACCGATTGGCTCGCTCATCGTCATCACCAACCTGCCTTCCATCGTAACAGGCACCATCGCGGGGCGCAGAGGCGCCCATCACATCGACACCGACTGGATACCCAATCGAGACGGCCCGGGGCCCGTGATGGTTCACCCCCGCGATCCCGGGTGGCCCGTGAACGGTCCACGAATGGGCCACGGACAACCCACGGATGGCTTCAGACTCGTAACCTGCCGGAAGATCACGCTATTCGGCCATGTCCCGGTTGAGGGCTGCCGGGTGGAGCAGGGCCTGATCGCGGCGCCAGGGCGAAGCCGGCGCCGCCCCCGGCCCCCGACTGTGCTCCTCCTCAGGCCGATCCCACAGGGCCGAGGCCATCCGCTCCACGAGCCGGTCGAGGCCGCTGCCGTCCAGGGCCGAGATGCGGACCGCATCGTGGCGCCTGCTCTCAGCGTCCATGGCGGGGTTTTCAATGCCGGGGTGACCTTCGGATTTGTTGAGCACCATCAGTCGCGGCGTATCGAGGACCCCGAGTTCGTCGAGCACGCTCTCGACGGACTCCACCTGCTGCCGCCGCCGTGGATCGCGGGCGTCGACGATGTGCAGCAGCAAATCCGCCTCGTGGAGCTCCTCGAGGGTGGCGCGAAACGCGTTCTTGAGCGGCGTCGGCAGGTCGCGAATGAAGCCGACGGTATCGGTCAGCACGACCTCACGCTCCTGGGGGAAGCGCAAGCGCCGCGACGTGGGGTCCAGCGTCGCAAACAGCTCGTCGGCGACGTAGACGGCGGCACCCGTCAACCGATTGAGCAACGTCGACTTGCCGGCGTTGGTGTAGCCGACGATGGCGATGATGGGGACGCCCCGGTCGTCACGTCGTTGTCGACGAAGCTGACGGTCGAGGGCGAACTGGTCGATCTCCCGCTCAAGGCGCGTGATCTTCTCTTTGGCCCGTCGACGATCAATCTCGAGCTTGGTCTCGCCGGGGCCCTGGCCGCCGATGCCGCCGGTCAGTCGCGAGAGGCCCTCCTGCTTCTTGGCGAGGCGGGGCACCGAGTAGCGGAGCTGGGCGAGCTCCACCTGCATGCGCCCTTCGCGGCTCTTGGCCCGCCGGGCGAAGATGTCGAGGATGAGCATGGTCCGGTCGACGATCTTCAGATCCGTCAGGTCGGTGATGGCGTTGAGCTGGCTCGGCGACAGCTCGCGGTCAAAGACCAGCATTTCGGCGCCCTGGTGCAGGGCCATCAGGCAGAGCTCTTCAAGCTTCCCCGAGCCCACCACGGTGCGGCCGTCGATGGCATCGCGCAGCTGCATGACTTCGTCGACGACGCGCACCCCCGCCGTGGCCGCCAGCTCCCGCAGCTCGGTCATGGAGGCTGTGGCCTCGGCGCGGGTCATGCCGTCCTTGAGGGCGTAGACCCCGACCAACACGGCGACTTCTCGTTCCCCCGGGATGACGGCGGCGTCGCGAACGTGTTCGGTATGCCGCGCGAGTTCCTCTTCGAGGGCCTCGACGGCGGCGTCAAACGCCACGTCGACGTCGTGGATGCTGCGCCAGCGCTCGATGCGGGTGCGGGCCTCGCCGTTGCCGGGATTGGGGACCAACATGGCCACGGCGACCCGACCCGGCAGGCCTTCGTCCTCGCCACCAACCCTGGCCTCGATGGAGACCACGGCGTCGAGCTTGAGGCGCTCAAGGTCGGTGATGAAATCGAGGTCGACGTTCCACTCTTTGGCAGCGTCGCGGGGAGGCAGTCGGGCCACCACCAGCCGCAGTCCGCGCAGGCGACCAGGCCCGGCGCGCAGGCGCCCAATGTCGGGCAGGTACAGGCGGGTGGCCTCACCGAGAATGACGTCGGTGACCCCGCCCTTGCGGTCCAACAGCACCCCGACATGGCGACCCAGGTCGGCGGCACATTCGGTCAAGGCGCGGGCCAGGACGGGCTCGCACATGGCCGTCTTGCTGCCGCTGCGTTGGGAAAGGCGTTCGAGGCGGCGCAACTGGCTGGCCTTGAGGCCGGCGACTTTTCCAAAAACGTCTTTCAACGAAACCTCGCTGCCGACGTCATAGCATCAGCGTCCCCGGGAGGCGCTTGGACGCCGCAGGGGCTACACTGATTCCAATGATGCGCCCTGTTGTCGACTTCCGGATCAAGCGCTTCGCGCTTGATGTTCATGCCAGTCAACCGCTGGCGCGGTTGATCACAACCGCCCTCGCGCTGCTGGCGATGGCGTCCAGCGGCTGCACCCTGCTCATCGCGGGCACCGTCAGCCCCTGCGATGTCGACGGCGACTGTGCTGCCGACCAACGCTGTGCCCAGGGGTTCTGTGCCGGCGGCGACGGTGGCGAGGGAGAGGGTGAAGGCGAGGGAGAAGGTGAAGGGGAGGGAGAAGGCGAAGGGGAGGGAGAAGGCGAGGGAGAGGGCGAAGGGGAAGGAGAGGGCGAAGGAGAGGGTGAGGGCGAAGGCGAAGGCGAAGGAGAGGTCATCCTCGGCTGCGGCGAAGGCCTGACGGCACCCTGGGCCGACGCCTCGTTTCCCTTCCGGATCCCGATCAGCCTGTGCGATGCCGACGCCCCCAACGTCGCCGTCGCCGATCTGCCAGTCTTGGTGCGCCTGTCTGGCACAGACATCGACTTCGACGACATCCTCATCACGGGTCGCGATGTGGCCTTCTTCGACCAGCGCGGGGCTTCACCGGTCCGCCTGACCCATGAGCGCCAGGTCTTCCGCAACGGCACCGCCCTCGACGACGAAGCCCTCTTCTGGGTCAAGCCAGGCGCGTTCAATCCGAGCACCGAGCGCGAGCATGTCTGGCTGTACTACGGCTCCGGGGTGAACACCGAGACCTCGGCGGGCGCCCAGGTCTTCAACGCCTATGCGGCCGCGTGGCACTTCGACGACCTCGCCGCCGACATCCGCCTGCCGGAGCTCCGGACGGGCCTCAACAGCCGCGTCGGCGGCGCCGGCTTCGTCGACGGTCTGCGCACCGACGTGGCCGCCGTGGGCCGCGGCATCGACCTGACCGGCAGCAACTTCGCCGTCATCGACGACACCACCGACGCCAACCAGATCGGCGGCGCCAACCCCTTTGGCATCACGACCAACGAAGGCGCCATCTCGGTGCTGCTGGGGCCCCGTGCTGGCGCCGGGGGGACCTTGAGTGTCGGGCAGGCGGTCTTCTTCACCGACGGCGCCCAACCACGCAGCGTCGGCTTCGACCAGCGCTCCCTGCATCTGACGGTCGCCAGCACGCTCAACAGCGGCGCCGGCATCGCCGACAGCATCGGCTTCTCGGTGCCGACCAACCCCGCCCGGCCGGCCATTGCCAACCCGCTGCCGGCACCAGCGAACTTCGTGGCTTCGGCCACCGGCGTCATCAATCCCGCCGTCTTCCAGCACGTGACGGCGACGTGGAACGCGACGACGGTTGAACTCTATGTCAACGGCGTGCGCCGGGCCCAGGTGGCGGCGCAGACAGTGCCATTCACGGTGCGCTTTCTCGACGTCGGGACCGCCCAGGAACTCGCCAACGTGATGCGGGGCAGGGTCGATGAGCTGCGGGTGTCGACGGTGCGCCGCGACGAGGCCTTTGCGAGGGCCGAGGCGAAGAGCACCCTGGGTGAACTCATCGTCGTCGGGGCCGTCGAGGCCAGGCCCTGACCGACGGTGCGGTGGTGAAAGCGTCGCCGCCCACGGGGCCAATCGCTATGGTCCGCGGCAATGGCCAGCCGACGCTTCAAGACGCCCGATGAACGTGCCGCCGAAGGCACCAAAGGCAAACGCGACCAGCTTCGGCTGGTGATGAAGACGGTGCCGCCGACGGTGCGCTTGCTGTGGGCGGCGGCGCCGGCGGCCCTCGTGGCCACCATCCTGGTCACCCTCGGGCAAGCCCTGGTGCCGGCGGCCATCGCCTGGGTGGCCAAGCTCATCGTCGACGGCGTCGTGCTGGCCCAAACGGGGGACCTGGCGGCCCGGCAGCAGGTGCTGTCGGCGGTGATGCTCGAACTCGGCCTGGTGATTCTGCAGACCATCCTCGGTCGCGGGCAGGGGCTCCTGAAGGAGACCATTGCCACCCGCTTGAAGCGGTCGTTGTCCGTGCGCGTCCTCGACAAGGCCCTGAACCTCGAACTGCGGCACTTCGAGGACTCAGCCCTGTACGACAAGATGCAAAACGCCCGCCGGGAGGCGGATCGTCGCCCCCTGAACCTGACCATGCAGGGCCTGGGCATTGTGCAAAACGTCGTCACCCTGTCGACGTACGGCTTGCTGATCGCGTCCATCGCGCCGTGGGCGCTGCCCATCCTGTTTGTCGCGACGCTGCCGTCGTTTCTGTCGGAGCTGCGCTTTGCTGGCGAGTCGTTTCGGGTGCTGACCTGGCGGGCTCCCGAGGGACGTCGCCTCAACTATCTGGAGTGGATCCTCACCCGCGACAGCAGCGTCAAAGAGGTGAAGCTCTTTGGCCTCGGTCCCCTGGTGCTGGGGCGCTTCACCGAGCTCTTCGACACCATCGTGGCCCAGGACCTCCGCCTGGCCCGTCGACGGGCGGTGTGGGGCGTGCTGTTGGGCCTCGTCGCCGTTGGTGCCTTCTACGCCTGCTACGCCATGGTCGCCGAGCGCGCAGCCCTCGGCACCATCACCCTCGGCGACATGACGTTTGCGCTGGTGGCCTTTCGCCAGGGGCAGGCGAGCTTTCAGGCCATCCTGGGGGCCATCGGCGGCATCGTCGAGGACGCGCTGTTCATGTCGAACCTGTTTGCGTTCCTGGGCGTCGAGGCCCCCGGTGAGCGCCCCCGCAACGGCACAGCCACGCCACTGCCTCCCGGCCCCCAGCCCATCGTCCTCGACCATGTCCGCTTCGCCTATCCCGGGCGTGAAGACCGCGTCGTCATCGACGACATCTCGCTGGTCATCCAACCCGGCGAAAAGATCGCCCTCGTCGGCGAAAACGGCGCCGGCAAGAGCACCCTCGTGAAGCTGCTGCTGCGCTTGTACGAGCCCACCGACGGCGCCATCTCCTATGGCGGCGTCGACCTGCGCGACCTCGACCCCAAGGCCTTGCGCCGCCGCTTCAGCGCGGTGTTCCAGGACTACGTGCGCTACCAGTTCACCATCACCGAGAACGTCGGCGTCGGCGACGTGGACCGCCTCGACGACGTCGCCGCCGTCGACCGCGCCATCGCCATGGCCGGCGCCGAGGGCGTCGTCGAGGTCGCCGGCGGCAAGGACCAGATGCTCGGGGGCTGGTTCGAGAAGGGCACCGAGCTGTCGGGGGGCCAATGGCAGAAGCTGGCCCTGGCCCGGGCCTTCATGCGCGACGACGCCAACGTGCTGATCCTCGACGAGCCCACCGCCGCCGTCGACGCCGCCGCCGAGGCCGAGCTGTTCGAGAAGATGCGCGACCTGGCGAAGGACAAGACCGCCATCCTCATCTCCCACCGCTTCTCGACGGTGCGGATGGCCGATCGCATCCTGGTCCTCGACGGCGGCCGCATCGTCGAACAGGGCAGCCACGACGAGCTGGTGGCCCTGGGGGGCCGCTACGCCCGCCTCTTTGAGCTGCAGGCCAAAGGGTATCGCTGACGGTGCGATCCCGAGATCTCTTCGATCTTCGCCCACGAGTGGGCTCGCTCAAAGAGCTCTGGGATGTACTTCGCCCCTCGCCCACAGGGGAACCCTTCGGGCCCCGGGGCGGCGTGGGTTCCACTTGCTCCGCTCGTGAGGCGCTTCGCGCCCTCCTGTTGGAAGTGGTCAGTATTCAACGACTATTCGCGGGGGTGACATTTGCCTACATGGACACCGATGCGTCGCTGCTTCTGGCTTTGACGACGACGGCGGTGGGTTCTAACCAGCCCCCATGGGACAGAAAAAGTCGGCCCTTCTCACCCTGACGGTCAACGGCGAGGTCCACGACGTCGCCGCTCCCCAGCACCACACCCTGTGCGAGGTGCTGCGCTACGGCCTGGGCCTGACGGGCACCAAGCAGGGCTGCGACAAGGGCGACTGCGGGGCCTGCACCGTCCTCGTCGGCGGCCAGCCCGTGCTGTCGTGCCTGACCATCGCGGGGGCGGTCTGCGAACCCGTCACGACCATCGAGGGCCTCGCCCACAAGGGCAAGCTCGACGTCGTCCAGGACGCCTTCGACGCCTGTGGTGCCCTGCAGTGCGGCTTCTGCCAGCCCGGCATGATGGTGTCGGCCAAGGCCCTGCTCAACGAGAATCCCACCCCGAGCATCCACGAGATCCGCGACGCCCTCAGCGGCAACCTGTGCCGCTGCACGGGCTACACGAAGATCCTTGAGGCCGTGCTGTTGGCGGCCAGCGCCGGCGGCGACGTCGACGCCGCCTACCAGGCCATGCGCGCTGGCGCCGTCGCCACCTCGCCGTTCCCGGCCCTCCCCCACGGTGGTGGCTTGACCACGACGTCCAAGGACGGTGGCCTGTGAGCCGCAGCAACGACATCAGCCCCAAGACCCCGTTCTTCGCCCACGGCAACACCTTCGAGGACGCGGCGTCCCGTCGTCAGGAAGGCAAGCACGGCATCGGTGAACGCCGCCGCAAGATCGATGGCGCCGACAAAGCCACCGGCCGCACCCAATACGCCGACGACCTCCGCTTCCCGGGCATGATCCACGCGAAGCTGAAGCGCTCCACCCAGGCCCACGCCCGCATCGTCAGCATCGACGTCGCCGCTGCTCTGGCCATGGAGGGCGTCTTCGCCGTCATCACCGGCCGGGACCTGCCGGCCAAATACGGCATCATCCCCTGGACCAAGGACGAGACCGCCCTCGCCGTCGACGACGTCAAATACGTCGGCGACGCCGTGGCCGCCGTCTGCGCCATCGATGAGGAAACCGCCAACGCCGCCGTCAAGGCCATCGTTGTCACCTACGAGCCCCTGCCGGCCATCCTCGACACCGACACCGCCAAGGTCACGGGCAACGACGCGGCCACCAAGGTCAACGTCTTCGCCAAGAAGGGCAACATCACCAAGGGCGTCGAACTCGCGTTTGGCGACGTCGACAAGAACCTCAAGGCCTGCGCCGACGCCGGCGTGGTCATCGACGAGGACTTCTTCTTCCAGGGCACCACCCACGCCCCCATCGAGCCCCATTGCGCCATCGGCATGGTCGACGAGCGGGGCGTGCTGACGGTCATCACGTCGACCCAGACGCCGCACTATGTGCACCGGGACCTGGCCCATGTGCTGGGCCTCGAGGAGAGCCGCATCCGCGTGATTCAGCCTCCCGTCGGCGGCGGCTTCGGCGGCAAGAGCGAGCCGTTCACCCTGGAATTCGTCGTCGCCAAGCTGGCGATGATCACCGGTCGGCCCGTCAAGCTCCTCTACACCCGCGAAGAGGTGTTCTACGCCCACCGCGGTCGTCATCCGATGAAGATGCACTTCACCGTCGGCGCCGACACCAGTGGCAAGCTGCTGGCGGTCAAGAGCGACATCGACATCGACGGCGGCGCCTACTCCAGCTTTGGCATGATCACCGCCTATTACGCGGGCCAATTGCTCACCGGTCCAGTGGCCTTTGATTCCTACGCCTTCAACGCGACCCGCTACTACACCAACAAGCCCGCCTGTGGCCCCAAGCGGGGCCACGGCTCCGTGCAGCCCCGCTTCGCCTTCGAACTGGCCCTCGACATGGTCGCTGAACAGCTGAAGATGGATCCCATCGACCTGCGGGTGCGCAATTTCGCCGGCCAGGACGTCACGCTCATCAATGGCCAGCACATGAACAGCTCGGGGCTGGTGCAATGCCTCGACGCCGTCAAAAAGGCCTCGGGCTGGGCCGAGCGCCGCGGCAAGCTCCCCCGTGGTCGCGGCCTCGGCGTGGCCTGCTCGATGTATATCTCGGGGACCAACTATCCGATTTATCCCAACGAGATGCCGCAATCCGGTGTGCAGGTGAAGCTCGATCGCAGCGGTCGCGTTACCATCTTCTCCGGCGCCTCCGACATTGGCCAGGGGCCCGGTTCGGCCCTCGCCGTCATCGCCATGGAAGAGCTCGGCGTGCAGATGGAGGACATCCGCGTGGTGCTCTCCGACAGCGACCTCACCCCGGTGGACCTCGGCGCCTACTCATCGCGGGTCACGCTGATGATGGGCCACGCCGCGCTCGAAGCCTGCCGGACCCTGCGCGAGCAGCTGCAAGACGCCGTCGCCGCCCATTGGCAGTGCCTGCCCGACGAGGTGCTGCTGGGCTTTGGCCGCGCCTGGCATGCCCGAGACACCGACAAGACGATGACCTCCAAAGAGGTCTTCGTCCTCGCCGAGAGCCGCTTTGGCACCCTCGGCGCCACCGGCGGGTACCGAACCCAGGAACGGGGCGGCGACTACCGCGGCGGCACCATCGGCGCCTCCCCCGCCTACAGCGCCACCGCCCACATCGCCGAGGTCCAGGTCGACGAGGACACCGGCCGCATCGACATCATCAAGGTCTGGGTGGCCCACGACTGCGGCAAGGCGTTGAACCCCATCATCGTCGAGGGCCAGATCGAGGGCTCGACGTACATGGGCTGCGCCGAGGTCTCCCTCGAGAACATGCTCTACGGGCCCCACCCGACCTTCGGCGCAACGCCTGGTCCCGAGCACAGCCGGGCCGGCATGCTGATGGGGCCAAGCCTCCTCGACTATCGCATCCCGACGACGCTGGACACGCCGGCCATTGAGGCCCTCATCGTCGAGCAGCCCGACCGCAACGGTCCCTACGGCCTCAAGGAGGCCGGCGAGGGTCCCCTGCATTCGAGCATCCCGGCGGTGGCCAACGCCGTCTACGACGCCATCGGCGTGCGCCTGACCCAGCTGCCGTTGACGCCGGCGAAGGTGCGGGCGGGGCTGAAGGCGCAGGCCTCCAACAAGACGACGACGACGACGACGACGACCACGAAGGCGGCGGAATAGCCATGTTGCGAATGGATCCCTTCCTCACCGACTTCCCCGTCACCGTCGACGAAGCCGTCGCCCTCATCGCCAGCCATCAACTGGCGGGCCGCGAAGTGAAGGTCGTCGCCGGCGGCACCGACGCCGTCCCCAACATGAAGCATGGGCTTTTCGAGCCCGATGTCGTCGTCCACATCGGGCGCGTCAGCGGCTTGAAGGGCGTCACCATCGTTGACGGCGCCCTGCGGGTGGGTGCGTTGACCACCTTGCACGACGTTTCCCTCCATCCCCTGGTGCAGCAGCATGCGCCAGGACTCGCCCGGGCGGCGTCGCTGGTGGCCGGTCCTCAGCTGCGGCGCATGGGCACCCTCGGCGGCAACATTGCCCTGGACACCCGCTGCCTCTTCTACAACCAGACCCACTTCTGGCGGGAGAGCCTGGGCTTCTGCCTGAAGAAGGACGGCACCGTCTGCCACGTCATCGCCGGCGGCAAGAAGTGCGTGGCGGCGGCCTCCAACGACACCGCCACCATGCTGCTGTGCCTCGACGCCAGCGTCGTGCTGCAGAGCCCGCGGGGTACCCGCACCCTCGCCCTGGCTGACTTCTACGTCGCCGACGGCATCAAGAACCATGTGCTCGACGCCGACGAACTCATCGTCGCCATCGTGGTGCCTGTGCCTGTGCCTTCGTCGACGTCGACGTCGACGTCGACGTCGACGAAGGCGACGACGACGGCGGGGCAGCGACTGCAGGGCTACGCCAAACTGCGCCACCGAAACGCCATCGACTACCCGCTGTTGTCCGTGGGCGTCCGCGTCGACGTCGACGGCGACAACGTCGTCACCGCCATCCGCTGCGTGGTGTCGGCGCTGCAGGCTCGGCCCCACAAGCTGCCCATTGAGGCCCTGGTGGGTCGCGTCTTCGACGACAGCGTCGTCGCCGAGCTCAAGGCCATCGGCTTCGCCAAGTGCGCCCCCGTCAAGAACATCGCCGACGATCCGGCCTGGCGGCGGGACATGGTGCCGGTGATGATTCAGCGGGCCATCGACGACGCCCGCGGGGTCGCTTGATGCTGCGCCCCGAGCCCATCCAGACCGCCGACGATGCCCGCCGGGTCATCGTCGAACTCTGCCAGCGCTTCTATGACCAGGGCTGGGTGTCGGGCACCGGCGGCGGCATCTCCGTGCGCCTCGGTGAGCGGGTGTTCATGGCGCCGTCGGGGGTGCAGAAGGAGATGATCCAGCCCGAGTGGATCTACGAGCTCGACCTCGATGGCACCGTCGTCACAGGTCCTGATGCCTCCCTCGGTTTTGCGGTTTCCCAGTGCCGGCCACTGTTTCTGGCAGCCATGAAGCTGCGCGGTGCCGGCGCCGTCATCCACAGCCACAGCCGCAGCGCGGTCCTCGCCACCGTGTTGGCCGAGAAGGCCGGCACCAGCCACGTGACCCTGACCCACCTCGAGATGCTCAAGGGCCTTGCCGGCGTGGGCTACGCCGACGTGCATCGGGTGCCCGTCATCAACAACACGGCCCACGAGTGCGACCTCGCTGACTCGTTGTCCCAGGGGATCGCCGACAACCCCGGCGTCCACGCGATATTGGTGAAGCGCCACGGCATGTACGTGTGGGGCAACGACTGGCTCGCCGCCAAGCGCCACGCCGAGTGCTACGACGAGTTGCTGGGCCAGGCCGTCGACATGCACCGCCTCGGCGTCAGCGCCGCCGAACCGCCCCGCTGACTACTTGACTGGTCGGGGAGCGTTACCGGCGTTGGACCAATCCGCGGGATGGGTCACGTAGAAGACCTTGGTGCGGTGGGGCGTCGCAAACACGATCTTGCTGCCCTTGGGGATGTACAGCACGTCGCCAGCGCGGCCCTCGACGGTGCGGCCGTCGATCTGGATCTGCAGCACGCCCTCGAGGACCAGGTCGATCTCGTCGTAGCCGAGGGACCAGGCAAACGAATCGGCGGCACCAAAGCTCATGATGCCGGCGGTCATGGGCGAGCCATCGGCGCCGGTGACGAGGTCAAGGAGCCCGATGTGCTTGCCGGGGCCTGCCCCCGTGAAGTTGCCGAGCTGCACCGATTGGCCCCGCACCACGAGGACGCCCGAGGCATCGACCACCTTGGTGGCCCGACCGGCGTCGGCCAGTGTCGGCGTCGTCTTCGTCTTTGGCGGTGCTGTCTTCACCGACGGGGTGGCCGACCGGTGGGCGCTGCCGTCGTCGATGATCACGCCCAGCTCGCGGGCTTTGGACCAGGCCGCCGGCGTGACGACGGCGTCCTTCGACGGCGCCCCAATCCGGCGGCGGCCGGCCTTGAATTCCGTGGTGACGGTGTCGTCGGTGATGAGTCGCTTCATGTCAGACCCTCAGCGCTCGCCGAGCTCGCTCTTGACGTCGACGCGGCCGTCACCGAGCAACAGGCTCAGGATGCGGCCCGACGTGCGCACGACCCCCTCCAGATGCATGAGGCGCTCGCGCACGAATTCCTCCTCCGCCGTCAGGGGCCGGGTGGCCCGTTCGGCTTTCACGAGGTCGGTGGCTTCGGCGAAGGCGTCGACGGCGTCCTTGAGCTCTTGCTGCTCGCGACCACCGAGCACCGAGCGGATGATCTTGCGGAGCTCAGGCTCGGCCTCATAGAGCACCTTGCGGGAGCCCTTTTCGTAGACCTTGTGGACGGCACCCCAGCGCATCAAGCCGTTGAGGCTCATGGACACGTTGGCGGCGCTGACGTCGAGGGCTTCCGCCAACTCGGCCTGGGTGACGGGCCGGGCCGACAAAAACAGCAGGCAAAAGACCCGACCCTGGGTCCGGGTGAATCCCCAAAATTCAGCCATGCGGCCCATGGTCTCGATGCTCAAGTCTTGAGCGCGGTCGAGGGGGCGTCCGCTGGCGGGGGCAGGGGCCTGTCGGCGAGCAGCCATATGGGCAGACGGTCCGCTGTCTGGGTCTGGGAGTCAACCTGCATCGGCGGGGGCCCTGGCCGGCCGGGGGGGCGGTCGGTCCACCGGGCCCGGTTGCCGTCTGCGCCGACCCTCGTACATCGTCGCCAATGCCCGCCGTCACCGCCTACGCCCACACCAACATCGCCCTCGTCAAATACTGGGGCAAGCGTCCCGGCGCGTTTCCCGGTCTGAACCTGCCGGCGGTGGGCTCCCTGAGCCTGACCCTCGACCGCTTCGGCACCGAGACCACCGTCGAGCCCCTCGACGCCGACCAGCCAGGCGGCGCCGTCGACAGCTTCGTCCTCGACGGCGTCGAGGTGTCCGCCGCCGAGGCCGCCAAGGTGTCGGTGTTTCTCGACCGGCTTCGTCGCCTGACGGGCAACCCGCACAAAGCGCGGGTGACGTCGAGAAACGATGTGCCGACGGCGGCAGGGCTTGCGTCGTCGGCGTCGGCGTTTGCGGCGCTGGCGCTGGCGGCGTCGCGGGCCTTTGGCGTGGTCCTCGACGACAAAGCCCTGTCGCGGCTGGCCCGGCAGGGCTCGGGCTCCGCCGCCCGCTCGGTCTTTGGCGGCTTCGTGCTCTTGCACCGGGGAGAGCTCGACTCCGGCGACGACTGCTTCGCCGAACCCCTGTCGAGCAGCCTCGACGTGCGCCTCGTCGTCGTCCGCTGCGGCGAAGGCAAGAAGGAGACCGGCAGCACCGATGGCATGGAGCTGACGGCCCGGACGTCGCCGTACTTCGCCCCCTGGGTCGAGACCCACCCCAAAGATCTCCAAGATGCCCGCGACGCCCTCGTCGCCGCCGACCTGCCAAAGCTCGGCGAGGTGATGGAGCACTCGACCCTGAAGATGCACGCCACGACGCTGGCAGCGCGCCCTGGCTTCTTCTACTTCCAGCCCACCACCATCGCCGTGCTCCAGGAAGTGCGGCGCCTGCGGGCCCACGGCGTCGGCTGCTGGGCCACCATGGACGCCGGTCCCCACGTCAAGGTGCTGTGTGCCCCCGCCGACGCCCCCGCCGTGGTGGACGCCGTCACCGCCGTCGCCGGCGTCCGCGGCGTCGACATCGCGGCCCCCGGTCCCGCGGCCCGGGTGTTGTCATGAGCGACCAGCTCGTCGTGGCCCGCGCGCCGGGCAAGCTCGTCGTCATGGGTGAATACGCCGTGCTGCTGGGCCACGTCGGTGTGGTCGCCGCCGTCGACGTCTACGCCACCGCCACCCGCACCCCGGGGCGAGGCCGCTTGCGCACGGACAGCGGCGGACTGCTGCAGGCGTGCATCGACGAGGCCATGGACACGGGCCTGCTCGACGCGGTCCCCACCGAAGCCATCGACGTCGACACCCGCACGTTCAAGGACAACAGCGGTCGCAAGCTCGGCCTTGGTTCGTCGGCAGCGGCGGCGGTGTCGTTTCTGGCGTCGGTCCTGCCCGACCTCGACACCGACGGCCTGCACGCCGTCGCCCAGCGGGCCCATCGGCGCTTCCAGCATGGCAAGGGCTCAGGCATCGACGTCGCCGCCTCGGTCTACGGCGGCCTCGTGCAGTTCACCCGCAAGAGCGACGTCGCCGACGACGTCTGGGGCAACCGCTTGTTGATGCGTCTCGAGGATGCCTCGGTGAAGGCCCTGGTGGTGTGGTCGGGGCACAGTCAGGACACCCGGGCCTACGTCGCCCAGGTCCAGGCCGCCCAGGCTGCCGAGGGCCCCGACGGTCGCTCGGCGCTGCCGGCCCTGCAGGCCATGGCCGAGGCCACCCAGGCCTTCCTGGCGGCCCTGGCTGCCGGGCAGGGGGACGCCGTCCTGCGCGCCGTTGACAGCGGCCGCCAGGCCCTGGTCGACCTCGGCACTGCCGCGGCCATCGACATTGTCTCGCCTCCCCACACAGCCATCGCGGCCATCGCCGCCCGCCACGGCGGCACCGCCAAACCCTCGGGGGCCGGCGGTGGCGACGTCGCCCTGGCCCTGGTGCCCCAGGATGCGGCGGCGGCATTGACGGCCGACCTCGAGGCCGCCGGCTTCCCGGTGCTGCCCCTGCGGCTGGGGGCCCCCGGGGTGTCCGTGCGCCGGGAACCGCGCACCGACGGGCGCTAGCGGGTCCTCCCACACCTCGCACCTTGTGGCAGGAGTGGGTCCAAGGACGGGTGCTGTATACACGCGACCACATCACACGACGACGAGCGACGACGGAGCATCCATGAAGGCAGTGGTCACGGGCGGTGGCGGGTTTCTCGGCAAGGCCATCGTCAAGATGCTCATCGAGCGCGGCGACGAGGTCACGGTCCTTGGTCGCTCCGACTATCCCGACGTCGCAGCCCTCGGCGCCACCTGCGTCAAGGGGGACGTCGTCGACCTCGCCCTCATCAAGGACGTCGTCGCCGACAAGGACGTGGTCTTTCACGTGGCGGCCAAGGCCGGCGTCTGGGGAGATCCCACAGACTACGAGGCCGCCAATGTCACCGGCACCCAGAACGTCATCGACGCCTGCGTCGCCCGTGGCGTGCCCCGCCTGGTGCACACGTCGTCGCCGAGCGTGACGTTTGACGGTGGTGACGCCGTCCACGCCACCGAATCGTTGCCCTATCCAAAGACCCACCTCTACCACTACGGCCGCACCAAGGCCGAGGCCGAGCAGCGCGTGCTGGCGGCCAATGCCTCGGCCCACAAGAAGGGGCCCATGGTGCTGCTGACGACGGCGCTGCGCCCCCACATCATCTATGGGCCCGGCGATCCCCACATCCTGCCCCGCATGATCGCCCGCCATCGCCAGGGTCGCCTGCGCATCGTGGGCGACGGCACCAACCGGATCGACGTGACCTACGTCGACAACGGGGCCCACGCCCACCTGCTGGCCTGTGACGCCCTCGGGCAGGACAACCCGAAGAACGCCGGCAAGCCGTACTTCATCTCCGACGGCGTGCCGGTGGTGCCCTGGCAGTGGCTCAACCGCATCTTCGTCGAGCTCAAGCTGCCGCCGCTGACGAAGTCGGTCCCCTATGGCGTGGCCCGCGCCGTCGGCGCCATGCTCGAGGGGGCCTGGAGCGTGTTTGGCCTCAAGGGTGAGCCGCCCATGACGCGCTTTGTGGCGGCCCAGCTCGGCACCAGCCACCACTACGACCTGAGCGCCGCCCGCAACGACATCGGCTACGAGCCCGTCGTCGACGGCGACACCGCCCTCGCCCGCACCATCCCCTGGCTGCAGGCCGAGATCATGGCCGGGCGCCTGTGACGCTGGGCTAGAGGCGTCGCAGCAGGGCATGGAAGCGCTCGGGCACGCCGTCGTCGTTGCCTCTTGAGCCGATGCGCACGAGCACCGCCTGCTTGCCGGGGACGACGGTGAGCATGTGGCCGCTGGCGCCGCGGGCCTCGACGATGTCGAACTGCAGGGCGTTGTCGGTGGCGTGGTGCATGAACCAGCCCAGGCCAAAGCCCCGCGCAATCTGGCCATGGGCCCGGGTGACCTCGTCGAGGGTGCGGGCCCGCAGCACCTCGCCGCCTTTGGCGAAGCCGCCGTGGCGCATGAGCTGCCCCAGCACGGCGAGGTCGTCGACGGTGGCTGAGGCGCTGTTGGCCTCGCCATCGGGAAGGCGCGACCACACAATCCCCTGGCCACCCGCGGGCCGCAGCAAGTGCTCGTCGACGAACTGCACAAAGGGGATGCCTGAGCGCGCCGCGACGACGCCGGAGACGACGTCGTAGGCCCCGAGGTGGTAGCTCGGCGGGCCACCGGGCGGGCCGACCATCGTCGCCAGGGACCCCGACAACCCGCTGGTGTGGGAGAGGAGGTCCCGGACCCGCACCTCACGGCGGGCGTCGTTGCGCCATTCGACGATGGTGTCGGCGAGGTGATCATCAAACGAGATGCCGCCTTCGTCGACGAGGCGGGCCACCGCCAGCGCCTTGATGGCTTTGCTGATCGAGGCCACCGGGAAGGGGCCTCGTCCCTCGGGCACATGCTCGAACACCAGCTCGTCGCCGCGAAACAACAACAGGGCCCGGCTGTCGGTGTCGATGGTCAACTGCCGCAGGTCGTCGACGACGGCGGCATCCCAGGCCGGTGACGGCGTGGTGAGCACCCGTCCCACCCCGGAGCTGATGTAGCGGGACCCGGGCTGCGGCACCGCCAGCAGGTGGCCGGCGTCGACGAGGACTTCGGCGGTCGCCGCCGTGGCGGTCTCGCTGTTGATGATGGCGATGGCCGCGATGACGAGCACCGACGAGGTGGCCACCGTGATGCGGCCGATGGACGTGAAGCGAGGGAAACGTGGCGACATGGACGCACCTGCAGCGCCCCGCGCGCTGGCGAGGCCATCGGGAGTGGATGGGGAAGCTCAGCGGGATTCTTCAAAGACGGGCTGGCTGAGGACGGCGACCAGCAGCAAGCCGACGGCAACGACGACGTCAACGATGCCACGCACAGCGTCAGGAGCAGTCAGCGTTCCAGTCACAATCCACGCCGTGGCTTGCGTGGCCAACAACGTGAAGATGGCGAAGCGGAGGCGGCCCGGGCCGACCAGACGACGCAAGCCGGCGGCGATGACGACGAGCGCACCAAAGCGCATCACGCGCCCGACCGTGGCGAGGCTGGTGACGACGAAGAAGATCTCGCATTCGTCGTCGCAGCGATCGCCGAGGAAGAAGTTGATGCCGTCGATGGAAAACGAATACGACCACAGGTGGGCGTTGAGGTCGTGGCCAACGTAGAGCCCGAGAGCGCTGAAAGCGGCCGGCACACTCAGAAGCACCAGGAGCCAGAGCCACGTGGATTGGCCGCTGAACCGTCGGTCAACGGCGTCACGGGTGATGACCAGCACCAGTGGCGTCAGCAGCGAGGCCAACAGGGTGACGGCGATGGGCAGGTAGGGGACCACGCTGTGCAGCGTCTCGACGTCAAGCGATGGGCTCGAAGCGAGCGGTTGGGGTCCCCACTGCAGTCCGATCACGGCCAGGGCGTCGATAAGCAATGGAACAACGCCCAGCGCGACCAGGCCGACCACGAGACGCCACGAGCGGCGCTCGCGATCACTGAGCACGCTCAGGGCGCTCGCGCGAAAGTGTCGGCTCGACATCAAGGCCGCCGATGAGCCGGGGGCAATCTCCAGAGGCAACGACACGGGAAGGGCTGACGATGAGACCGGTGACGTCGACGTCGACGAGACCGGCACCGTCGATGGCGATGTCGATGTTGATGTTGATGTTGATGTTGATGTTGATGTCGATGTCGATGTCGATGTCGATGGCCGATGTGGCGATGACAGCTGCTGCAGCGCGGCGGGTCGCTGCGCCGACACGAGCACGAGCGAAGCTGGACGCTCGCCATCCATCGACAGTGTCGAAGTCACCTGGCGCAGCGGAGCGGCAAGCTTTTCCAGGCGAACCCAGGAGACCGTGAGACCAACGGCGACGGCGACAGCGACCAGCGTCGGCGACACGAGTCCATCCAGCGCGGCGTTGTTCGTGAGCAGCCCAAGCAGCAGGGAAAACACCGCCCAATGGGCAACGACCACCAGCAACGCCGCCGTACCCCATTGCCACCGCCGCAGCGTCGTCATCAGCGGAGCAATGCGCCGCGTTACGACATCGTCGAACGGGTCGGCGATGGCCAGGGCCGCGGTCCGCAGGTGCTGTACAGCGGCAGCAATGATGACGCCGATGAGGGCGGCGACCACCAGCCCGTCGCCGCCGTACACAAAGACGTGCAACTGCGTGGGCAGCACCGTGTCCAACATGGCCAGTTGGGTGACCGTGACCAGCACCAGCACCGCGACGTTGAGCACCAGGGGCCACCAGCGCCGTCGATGACGGGCCCGGGCCTGCTCGACGACGGCGTTGACCCGAAACGGCGGCATGACGTCGACAGTGGCTGTGCCTTCGGTCTGCCAGAGCCGAGCGAGATCATCGTTGGTGGTCATGCGCTTCTCTTTCGCTCGGGGATGGCCTCTTTGGCCTGCATGGCATCGGTCAGCGCGGCGCGGGCCCGGTGGAGGCGGACGCCGACGGCGTTGGCGGAAGCACCAACGACGTCGCCAATCTCCTCATGGCTCAGCCCTTCAAACGACAGCACGAGGACGGCGCGGTGGTCTTCCGTGAGGGTGCCGATGGCCCGCTGGAGGGCCCTGGCGCGTTGTTCCTGCTCGACCCGGGCCAGGGGCGAGGGCTGCGAACTCGCGTGCTCGTCCAGGAGTTCATCGCCGGGTCGACGACGTCGTTGACGGGCCGCCAACAGGCAACGGTTGTGGGCGACGCGCCAGACAAAGGCCCGCTCGGGGCATTCCCCCCGAAAGCGGGGCAGGGCCACCAGGAGTGCCAGGGCCATGTCCTGCAGCAGGTCATCGCGCTCCGCCGGCGTGCGCGTCCAGGCCGCCGCCAGACGTCCCAGGGCCGCACCCTGGTCATTGAGGACCCGGCGCAACAGCTCGGGCGGTGGTGTGGAAGGCGCAGCCATGCAGGGAGAGTGTCGCCCGGGAGCAGATCCTTACCCAGGGCTGCCGGAATTCGACCATATCCTGATCGAACTCGACGCGTGGCATCGCCAAGGTGTTGAAAAAGAGAGACTATTCGATCGATCGGTGGTCGAAGCCGGTCAGATCAGGCATCGTCGGGATCGTCGGCGTCGTCGGCAGGCCGGGACCTGCCAGGTCTGCACAGAGGGACACTGTCGTGAAGGAACTGGTTGGTGCCGGCATCACCCTGCAGGCCGAGCGCCTTGCTCTCGACGTCGACGCCTTGGTGGAGCGGCTGCGGGCCACCCTGCGTGAGCGTGCCGACATCATGCGCAAGGCCGCCGAACAGGTCGAGCGTCCGGCGGTCGGTGTGGTGGGCGTCGACGGCGTCGTCGGCGTTGACGGTGTCCGCAGCGTCGCCGCCGTCGACGTCGGCACCATCGCCCTCAAGGAGGTCCTCGAGCATGCCGACAGCGGCGAGGCCACCGTCACGATTCCGTTGCTGCCCCAGACCATCAAGGCCGGCCCCCTGGCCCTGGTCATCGAAGCCGGCACCGTCGTGGTCCTCGACATCGTCGTCAGCCTGGGAGGCCGCATCGAGCGGGCCCGCACCCGGGGCTGCCTGGAGCCCGCCCTCAAGCTGCCCCTCGGCGCCAGCGTCCAGGGGGTCTCCCTCGACGACAGCGGCGCCGTCGTCGCCAACCTTGACCGTTTCCCCGACGTGAATCTGTCGGCCCTGGTGCTCAAGGGCTTTGTCATCCCCGAGAACCTCAAAGACCTCGTGGCCGTGCTGTTCGCCGATCGCCCCCGCAGCGACGACAAGGCCGTCATCGACACCGCTGGCATCGTCGTCGACGCCCGCCAGGTCACGCCCCGCCCGATTCCCCTCGTGCTCGGCACCGCCGTGACCCTGACGACGGGACCCGAGACCTGCCTCGACGTCCACTATGGCCACGGCCACCTGCGCATCGGGGGCGTCGTCGACGTCGACCACGGCGCCATCCGCCAGGCCGCCTTCGACGTCAACGATGTCAGCGGCCGCTGCCGGGTCGCTGTCGACCTCGACCTCGCCGGCGGACCCTTCAGCCTGGACCTCGACGACCTCGATGTGCACGTCGGCCGCGCCCACGTCGCCCTCGGCAGCAGCGAGGTCAGCGTCGGCGACCTCCACGCCACGGGAGCCTCCATCCACGTCGAGCGGGGCGTCGCCGATTCGTCGTCGTCGCCTCGCTTCACCGTGCGCCTCCCCGAGGTGGCCGGTCGCATCCTCGACGGTCGGGTGGAACTCGCCGTGGGGGCCACCGTGTTGCCCATCGTGCTGCGCCCCGGCGCCGCCAGCGGCAGCGTCGTCGTCAGCGAACGCCATCACCAGATCGATCTGGCCGTTACCGACGTCGGCCTGGCCATCGTCGACGCCACCGTCCACGCCGGCGTCGCCACTGTCGCCATCGAGCGTGCCGAGGCCCGGGGCAGCGGTCGCGTGCGGGCCGCCTCCGACGGCACCGCCTTCAGTGGTCAGCTCACGGTCACGGTGCACACGGGCACCACCGTCGTCGACGCCCCACCCGTCCACCTGCGCAGCCAGCGCGGTGAGGGCACCCTGGTGGTGCAGGAACTCGCGGTCTCGACGGGGAGCCTCGACCTGCTGCGGGTGGGCGGCCGCCTGGAGCTCGAACTGCAGGAGGGCAAGGTCCCCCTCCTCGGCACCCACCTGACCATCGCCGCCGGCGCCACCGCCGTCGTGGTCGTCGACGAGGTCGTCGTTGACGCATCGGCCCGACCCCGGGCTTCGGGCAGCCTGCACATCGAGGCCGCTGGCGAGCGCTGCGTCGTCGACGAGGCCTTGCTGGTGCTGCCCGCCAGCCGGGCCCTGGCCCGGGTGGACCGCTTCGTCCTTGGCGACGGGGTGTTGACGGTGCTCGGCTTGCGGGCGGGCATCTCGGTCTGACCGCACGGATCGGCTGGCGTCGACGAAAAGAAACAAGGCACCCGAAGGTGCCTTGTGTCGTGCAGCGGGGCGCTTGCTCAGACCCGTTCAGGTCAGCCCTGCTGGGGCTGGAAGCTGAAGGTCGCGTCGCTCTCTTCGATCTCGCCGGTCTCGATGCCGGTGACGGGGTCGAGGCGAGGCGCTTCGGTGTGGACGTCGACGGTGCGCAGGCCGTTGGGTGCGTCTTCGATGGTCAGCGTGCCGTTCTGGGCGGGCTGGTCATAGTCGAAGCCGGACGCGGAGTCGCCGCTGCAGACGTTGACGTAGATGGCTTCGGCATCAAGGGCGGCTTCGTCGTAGGAGAAGCGGTGCTCGCCGACGCTCAGGGCGTCGAGAGTGGTGCCCGAGACGGCCACGATGACCATGCCGGCGCCGACGCCACGCTGTTCACGCACGACGTTGACCGAGGTGTTCTGGTACTGGCGGTCGCTGGTGCCTTCGAGGCGGGTGGCTTCACCGTCGAAGCCGCGGCGGGCGCCGAAGTCGCCGGCGAGGAAGCCGTCGCGCAGGGCCATGTTGGAGCTGCCGGTGAAGCCGACGTTCTGGGCGGGGTCGACGTAGGTGAAGTCCTGGACGCAGCCAACCGAGACAAGCAGACCTGCGGTACAAGCACCAAGGAGGATGTTCTTCATCGCGTCGTCCTTCTTCATGTCCGGGGAGGAATTCGGACCAGCACCCCCATTGTGGGCATCCACTGCCGGATCTGCAAGTCATCGGGAATGCCGGCCCGGATCAGGCGCGCCGGCGCTTGGGCGGGACAAGGCGCGACGTGCGGATCTTGGCTTTCTGTCGCATCCCACAGCCATTCAACCGCCAGAGAATCCGGCCTGCTATGACGCGCCGATGATTCGTCCCGGTCACGCCGTTTTGGTCCCCGTGGTCTCGTTCCTGGCGACCGTGTCGCTGGTCACGTCGTCGTGTGCGACACCCACCCTCGGTGAGGGGGAATTGCCCCAGCGGCCGGCGTCCCTGCGGGCTGCCTTTGACGCCATGCCCGAGGCCGCCGAGGCCCGCGTTCGCATCCTCGACGACAACGTCGACGCCTGGGTGGCCCGCTTCAACGCCATCGAAGCCGCCACCACCAGCATCGACGTCCAGTATTTCATCCTCGACCCCGACGCCTACGGCCTGGCCATGCTCGGGCAGCTCGCCGAGAAGGCCCGACGGGGCGTGAAGGTCCGGTTGATGATCGACGCCCGCGGCGCGTTTGGGACCATCCGTGGCGCCCAACGCTTCTTGTTGCAGGAGGTCCAGCGGGCCGGCGTCGACGCCCGCGTCTACAACCCGATGCTCTTTCAGGTCGGCGACTTCATCGCCCGCGGGGACATGCGCACCGTGGTGGCCTCCAATCACGACAAGCTCATCATCGTCGACGGTCGCCTGGCCATCGCTGGCGGTCGCAACCTGAGCCAGGACTACCTCGCCGATCCCCGCGACCGGCCCGGCGCCTACGTCGACATGGATGCGATGTACGAGGACAGCAGCGTGGCCCGCCGGATGACGACGGCCTTCGAGGGCGAGTTCCACGCCGCCAAGACCACCCGCCTGATGGTCGAGGCTGCCGGCGACGGCCGGACGTCTTTGGAGATGGCCCTCGCGGCCATGCGGTCGTGGATGCGCGACGCGCCCTTTGGGCAAGACCAGCTCGCCTTGTTGACAGACCCCGTCGCTGGCCCTGCCCGGGTGGAGGCCGTGGCCCTGGTCCTCGAGGGCGAGATCATCGCCGCCACGAGCGCCATTCCAGCCCCCGAGGCCCGGGCCACCCTGCGGGACGTCACCCGCACCCTCGCCAGCCAGCCCCGGCTGCGAGGGGCCTTGTCGCGGCCCGTGCCGTCGATGGCGGGGGCTGCGACCCCCGTTCGCCTCCTCGACACCCACTCCACCGAAGGCGACAAACCCAAAAACACCATCACCGACAACCTGCTGAAGTCCATCCTCGCCGCCGAGCACGAGGTGGTCCTGCAGAGCCCCTATTTCGTGCTGACGTCGGCGGCCATGCGGGCCCTCGAAGAAGTTGCTGCCCGCGGCGTCCCCGTCACAGTGTTGACCAACAGTCCCGTGTCGTCGGATTCGGCCGCGACCCAGGCGGCATTCTTGAAGCAGTGGCCCGAGTTTCTGGCCCGGGTGCCGACGGCGCGGTTGTTCGTCGTCGCCGAGCCCCGCCTGATGCATGCCAAGGTCTCGGTGATCGACGGCGTGGTCTCCTTCGTCGGCTCCTACAACCTCGACCCCTTGTCGGCCTACATCAACGGCGAGGTCGTCGGCGTCATCTGGTCAGAGGCCGAAGCGGCGGTGCTGCTGCGCTCCATCCGGGGCATCATCGACGCCGGCCGACCGCGGGTGGTCGAGTACACGATTCGGCGCGACCCGGCCGGCAAGGCCGTGCTGCACGACGGGGCGCCGACGGTCACCTTCGGCCCCGACGACCACTGCACCGTCGAGCAGCTCTCGGCGGTGCGCAAATACGACGGCGCGCTGAAGTTGCTGGCGCCCCTGCTCTGATCCCGAGAGTTCTTTGAGCTTCGCCCACTGTGGTTTGATCCTCGCCCACCGGGGAACCCTTCGGGCCCCGGGGCGGCGTGGGTTCGCGCCCTCTTCTTGGAAGCGGTCAGCAGTCAATCATCGTTCGAGATGACACGCGCGACGAGACGGTTGTTTGCCCGGGGGCAGGCCAACGCGTAGCTTCGTCGTCATGCACCGCTGGCCAGGACCGCACGCGACGCCACGGGCGCCGGGAACGCTCCCCCGGGAGCGCTCGGATCGCGTTCGCGCCAGCCTGGCTGCAGGCTCGGTCCTCATCGTCGACGCCGACAGCGCTGCCGCCTCTGCCGTCGCCGAAATCCTCACGCGCGATGGCCACCGGGTCGAGTTGGCCATGGACCTGCGGGGTGTCGATTTCGACGCCTTCGATGTCGTGGTCGTCGCCGTCCCCGACGGCGCCGGTGACCCCGCTGACATTGTCGACATCGTGCGTCCCCCGGGCCGGGCCGGGCCGGTGGAACTCATTCTCCTGTCGACGCGCCACGACGTCGAAGCCGCCGTCGCCGCCCTCCACCGCGGGGCGTCGGACTTCCTCGTCAAGCCATTGTCGGCGTCGCGCCTCCGGCTGGCCCTGGGGCGGGCTCTGGAGCGGCGACGGCTGCTGCGCGAGAACGCGCGCCTCCAGCGGGACCTCGTCCTGTTTGCCACTGCCCAACGGCTGCTGGAGCACCTCGACCCCGCCGAGCTCGCCACCGCAGGGGTCGATGCCCTGTGCAGCGCGGGCGGTGCCGCCGGGGCCGCGTTGTGGGGCAAGGACGTCCGGGCGTCCCGGGGCCTGAGCGGCGACGAGGCCACGACGGTGTACGAGCGACTCGCACCCACCGGTTTTGTGGAGCACCACACGGGTGACGCCGTGGGGCTGCCCCGCTTCGAGGTGGTGCTGTTGCTCGACCTGGGCGCCGAGCTCAGCGCCGCCGTCGCCTTCCACGAGAGCCCGGGGACCGCCCAGCAAGAGGGACTGTTCTTTTTGGCCCGGCAACTGAGCACAGCCTTCCAAAACGCCGCCCGCTATCGCGACGCTGCCGACCTCGCCTTGCGGGATGCCCTCACCGGGCTGTGGAATGCATCAGCCTTCGCCACCGCCCTGCAGCGCTTGCTCGAGCATGGGCCGTCGCCGTTTTGCCTGCTGTTTTTGGACCTCGATCACTTCAAACAGGTCAACGACCAGTTCGGGCACCTGGTGGGCAGCCGGGCCATTGTCGAGGCCGCCCGCGCCGTCGAAGGGCAGGTGCGCGAAGGCGACGTCGTTGGCCGCTACGGCGGCGACGAGCTGGTGGTGTTGCTGCCCGCTGCCGACGGCAATGCGGGCTTCACCGTCGCCAACCGCATCCGCAAAGCCGTCGAGGCCGTCCGCGTGGGCGGCGCCGATGGCCTGCGCTTGACGGTGTCCGTCGGGGTGGCCTGCAGCCCCGAGGACGGCGTCGACAGCCAATCGGTCTTTGAGGCTGCCGATCGGGGCCTCTACCAGGCCAAGGGGGCCAGCCGAAACACAGTGTGCCGGGCGACGAAGGCCCTCCCACTATCCAAGCCGGGTCAATAGGAGCACGTGAAACCCATGTCTTTCAGGCCGTTGACTGCTGCTGTGGTGGGACTCCTGTGGTGCGTCGGCGTCGAAGCACGGGCCGCTGAGCCTGTGGCGGTCGCCGAGGGGCCTCCCGCAGAGACAAGCACGTCGACATCGACGACATCGACGACATCGACGACATCGACGACATCGTCGCCGGCGTCGGTTGCGTCGTCGCCAACGTCGGCGTCGCCGTTTCAGCTCGAAGGCGTCACCGTCGCCAGCGACAATCCCCTGGCAGCCCCGGTGGTGACAGCGACCCTCCTTCATGGCGCAGGCACGGCGACGGCCACCCTGTGGTTCCGCAGCGGCGCCGAAGAATGGAAGTCCACGCCGATGGCGTCGGGCCCCACGGGGCTGTGCCTGGTGCGGCTGCCCGACGGCCTGCAGCTGACGGGGTTCTCGTTCTTCGTCGAGGCCAAAGACGGCGCGGGTGGCAGCGCGGCGGCTGGCAGCCGGGCCTCACCCATCGATGTTCCCCCGGCCACCGAGGGCAACGCCGAGCGCGTCACCCGGGACGCCCGCGATGCCGGCGCCATGGTCGGGCCCCACCCTGCCTTCGTCATGATGGCCCTCGGGGCCGGTGTGCTGGCTGGCGCGGGTGCCGGCGTGTTTGGCTACGACCTGGCGGTGGTGAATTCCCGCCTTGCCGCCACCGACGCCGAACTCGCTGCCAACCCCACAGCGGCCCGGCGGGCCGAGCTCCTGGGTGAGCAAGACAGCCTCGGCAAGGCCGCCGTCCAGGACACCGTCGCCACCGTCATCTTCGGCGTGGTCGCTGGCGTCGCCGTCGTCACCGGCTCGGCCCTGTTGGTGGTCGCCGCCATCGAGCAGTAGCGAACAGAGACCGGGCAGGGACCGGTCAGGCCTTCGGGCCCGACAGCTCCGCAGCAGCAGCAGTCGAAGGCGACATCTGCAGCGCCGCTGGCGCCGCCACCTCGATGGCCCGGGCAAGGTCCGCCGGGGTGGCACCGAGGCCCAGAATCGTCAGCCGCAGCAGGGTGCCAGCGACGTCGGCGGCCTGGGGGCTTCCCGGCAGGGCCAGACGATCGCGCTTGATGAAGTGGGTCATGCCGTGCAGCGCTCCCCAGAGCATGAGGGGAAAGCGGGCGGCGTCGCCGCTGTCGTCCCGGCGGCCCTGGGCCACGCACAGCTGCTGCACCAGGCCAGCGACGCCCTCGAGGATGGGGC
>Ga0247837_1001088_pt1 | contig 57937 bp, 53 predicted proteins | sample LaCtaG_2_FD_187115 | JGI IMG/M metagenome (GOLD analysis project Ga0247837, IMG submission 187115) | Freshwater microbial communities from meromictic Lake La Cruz, Castile-La Mancha, Spain - LaCruzMarch2015_14.5m | ecosystem: Environmental > Aquatic > Freshwater > Lake | place: Spain: Castile-La... | reverse complement strand
GCAAAAGAAATAGATTATGCAGCAGACCTAAATGACTGGGAATCTTTAAATGATAATGAAAAATATTTTATTGAACATATATTAGCGTTTTTTGCGGGGGCGGATGGAATTGTTCTTGAGAATTTAATAACAAATTTTTGTGTCGAAGTTAAAGCTCCAGAAGCTAGAAATTTTTATGCTTTTCAAGGTATGATAGAGAATATTCATGCGATGACTTATTCATTACTTATAGAAACTTTTATTAAGGACGTAAAAAGAAAACAATATTTATTTAATGCAATTGATAATATACCTTGTGTAGCAAAAAAAGCAAATTGGGCTCTTAAATGGTTAAATAATGAAAGACCTTTTGAAGAAAGAGTGATAGCATTTGCGGTTGTAGAGGGAATTTTTTTTTCAGGCGCCTTCTGTTCGGTCTTCTGGCTAAAAAATAGGAATAAAATGACTAAAGCACTAGGTAAAAGTAATGAATTAATTTCTCGCGATGAAGGAATGCATACTGAATTTGCAGTACTAATATATGAACATTTAGCAAATAAAGTTACTCAAGAAAGAGTAGAAGAAATATTTAAAGAAGCTGTAGAAATAGAAGAAGAATTTATATGTGAATCTTTACCTTGTAAATTAATAGGCATGAACTCAGACTTAATGAGGGAATATATTAAATATGTTGCAGATAGACTACTCGTTCAACTTGGATTTAATAAAATTTATATGGCTACCAACCCATTTGACTTTATGGTGAATATAAATCTCGATGGCAAGACAAATTTCTTTGAGCAGAAAATCTCTGAGTATTTTCACAGCTCGATTTTAGCCCCAAAAGAAGATAGTTGGAATTTTGATGAAAATGACGAGTTTTAGTGTTAATTTTACAAGTTTTTATATATATTTAATTTTAAATATATATAAAAATTATTACAAAGAACATAAAGAAGAAATATTAGAAAAAAGTTTATTATATTACAATCAAAATAAAGAAAAAGTTAAACAAAAGGGTAAAGAATATCATCAAAAAAATAGAGAAAAACTGCTAAATAAAAAGATATGTGAATGTGGTAGTAAAGTTGCTTATTCTGGAATATCAAGACATCTGAAAACAGCAAAACACCTTGCAAATATAATTCAAAAACAAAATATTCAAATTTAATATCAAACTTAAAATAAGTTTAATATTACAATTTTTTCTTACAATCTTCTTATACTAAAAGATGCGCTAATTTGTGACGCAGGATTAGGAGAAGCAGGAGAATATCTTTCCGGTAGAATCGTCTTATATAATTCTCCATTTGACAAAAATACGCTAAAATATAAGTTATCGTTTGGCTTAAACTTAATTGTTTGCACCATACCATCTCCATCCACCTTAATAAAAGTTGAGATTATAGGATTAATAACATCATCAATCGGTACTCTAAATATAGCTCTAACTGCATGTGGATTATTAGAGTAAATTATATTTGATAATCTTCCATTTGAAGATGACACATTTGAAATCTGAACATATACGTAAGGATAAAATGCAATTCTACCACCTTCGCCCACAGCTAATACTTCATTTGGAAGAATTAAATTTAGTAGTTCAACTTCATAACAAACCATGTCTTGTTGCGATACCATACTTCCTGTATAGGTAAACGGGTTAAAATTATCATAAGAGAATGGTAAAATTTCAAATAAAGTAGTTCCTGTAGGAGTAAATGTTAAAGGTTGATTTAAAATAAATGTAGTATTTCCTGATCCTGAGTTATAAGTAGAAGAACTTATTATTCTATCTTGATTTGTTAAGTCACTAGTTACAGAGTTATATGGTAAATTACTTATATATTTGTAATATTGCGGAGTACCTAGACTTCCATCTGGAATAATTCTGACAGCAAAATTCTTGTAAAAATTTGTATCTGTAGAGCCCAATCCAGATACAACTATTGAACTTGTTGAAAATGGTGCAATTGGGCTAAATTGATATATAGAACTAACTGAATAAGGAATTTCTTTACGAATAGAATAATTATGTGTTGCTAACCACCCAGTTACAGGACCGCTACTAAAAGATGCTGAACCTGTTGTATTTAAAGAAATCATGTGTGTAATAGAAATATATTCTGAAATAGGTCTATATTGTTTGTAAGTTTCGTTATATAAAATATATCCAGTATATCCATTTTTTTGAACTCTTCCAGCAGGTACGAAAAAATAAGGATTGCTTGTATCGGATAAATCTGTAGGATCTTTAATTAAAAAAGTTGTTCCATCTACTAATCCTTCTGGAAAACTTGCTTCAGTAGTAACTATTCCAAAATCATAAGTTGCATCACTACTTAAATACTTATAAGATAAAATTCTTCTTCTTGATATAACACTTCCGCTTGTAGTTGTTATAACTAATCCGCTGTAATAATTTTCGAGTTGTTGTAATGTCGATACTGCTGTTCTAATAATAAAACTTTGATTATCAGAAGTATTTGATATTAAAACTGGGCTTGCGTTGTTGAATAATATAGCACCTGTTAAATTAACGGAACTAGTAGTTGCATTTAATAAGTTTGAAGTCCAAGCAGTAATTGGAGTTGATAAGCAAACAGGGTCTAAAGCATCAGTATTATTTTTCCTACCAGATTGAGAAATTGGTATTTGAAATTCAGAAGCCAAAGGCCATTCATTTCTATTTCTATATGTTGAATCAAATTCTAGATATCTGTTGTTTGACATACTTTTATTTAAAGATATTTAATATTTAAATAAAAATTTTTAGTAATTTTATTTTTTTAAATAATAAAGATGACATATTACAATAGTTATTCAGTTTTAGGAAATGCATGTACACCACAAACTATAGCTATTCCTTCAAATACAAAATTTTTATCTAGATACAACAACATATATGATATGAAATACACAAAAACGCTTTATTATCCTGGACACGAGGAGGATAAGGTTTTAAATACCGCAAACAAGGTAAATATTGTAGATAAAATAAAGCATAATATACAAGAAAAAAAATGTACTAATTGTTAGACTTCGATTGTTGTTCATAATAATCGTTTCTAATTTTCATCAATATTTTACCTAAATAATTTTTTCCTGTGTTAGTTACACCATTTCCCCAAAAAATATCCTCTTTTGATACGTAAATCAACCTCTTTAATCCAGTATTCATAATCATACTATGTATTTCTGGATACTTATTTAGTTTCATTCTTAATATGGTAGACATAATTTTAATTTTAATTTTATCGTCTACATTTTCATCTCCAAAAGAATATTTTTCTATGTATTTAGAATATGCTTCATATACGTTGTTGTAGGTTTCTGTTTCGGTTTTAATAGGGTGATTTGAGAAAAAGGATAATTTTTCTGTATTTTCATCTGTCTTAGTAATGTTTAGAGTTTCAAAAAACTTGTACACGAATCTTTTTTGATAATAATTTTGCGGAGAACCTAATTGCCTCCATCGTTCTTTCATATTTTTCCTACGACTATGACATTTTGTTGTATAGTTTAATGATTCTTGAGGACTTAAATTGAAAATATAGCATAGAATACATGCTACAACGATACCAGACCTCCCATGCCCCCCTTTGCAGTGAATATATACCCTTTGCTCCGTAGTTAGATTTTTTATTATTCTACTTATCTTGATTATAAAACAAGAAAAGGATAATAGGTCAATTGGGACTGAGTTATCGTTTATCTTATAATTTATGTAAGTATATTTTGTTTTATAAGCAGAAATTTTTTTTTCTTTGTCTATATCTGTTAAATCTACAAAATATCTTACACCATGGTTTTCAAGCTCTTCAACAGAATCTTGTGTTGGAAAACTTCCAAATAAAGACCTATTTTTTATAAAATAAGATGAGTTATCCATGAAATGTTAAATATTTTATTACTAAAATTTTGTTTTTAAGCAAAGATTTAAACATTATAATACGTTATTTGTAGCTAAAGATATCTGCAAAATTTTAGGATTAATTATTGTTACAGAAACATAAAAAAGGGTACGAAAGTTAATGGTACCCCTGAATTAAATATTTATAAATAAGGTGGAAAATAAGCTTTAAAAGGTACTATAAATATTTTAAAATAAAAATAAACCCTATTTAAAGATTAGATTTTATAAATAAAAATGGAATTACTAAAACAAATTGACGAAACAGTCTCATTTAACGAAAAAAATATTCGTGTAATTGGTACATATGAAGAACCTTGGTTTGTAGCAAAAGACATTTGTAGTATACTTGAATTACCAAATATCACAAATGCAATAAAGATTTTACCAGAAAAATGGAGGGGCTTAAAGTTATTAAGTACCTTTGGAGGAGAACAAAATATGAATATTATTAACGAAGCTGGATTGTATAAACTAATAATGCGTTCAAACAAACCAATAGCGCAAAAATTTCAAGATGTAGTATGTGAAGAAATACTACCGACTTTAAGGAAGAAAGGAGAATATAAAATTCAAAGTATAATAGATAAAAATATAAAACTCGAGGAAGAAAATAAAAAGTATACTTGCATTTGTGGATCTATTTTAAATATTAAAAGTAAAAAAAAACACGAACAATCATTAAAACATATAAATAGAATTTTATAATTTATAAAATAGATTTTTATAAATTAATATTTAAAGATTAGAAATTTATAATTAAAAGATGACAACCTTAATAAATTCTATAGATCAAACAATTAACTTTAATGAACAAACAATAAGAATTGTAGGTTCTTATGATAATCCATTATTTGTTGCAATAGATATATGTAAAATTTTAGGATTAAAAAATGTTACCGATACATTAAGAAGTTTACCCGATAAATGGAAAAAAATATGTGACCTAGAAAACTCCGAGGTCACATCTACTGCACGAAAAATACAAGGGTTAAATTGTATTAATGAAGCTGGATTGTATAAACTAATAATGCGTTCAAACAAACCAGTAGCGCAAAAATTTCAAGAAGTAGTATGTGAAGAAATACTTCCATCTTTAAGAAAGAAAGGAGAATATAAAATTCAAAGTATAATAGATAAAAATATAAAACTTGAGGAAGAAAAGCTTAAAATTGAGGAAGAAAAGAAAATTTTAGAAGAACAGAAAATCGAGATTGAAAAGAAGTTATCTGATGAACAAAAAATTGTTATTAAAACTAAACTAAGTTTAGAACTAAATCAGAAAAAATTTAGACATAGATATAAATTTATAGAACAAGGAGGGTGTGTTTATATATTGAAAGATCCAGAAAATCCGTTAAATAAATTTAAGATAGGTTTTACTGACAATATAAATGAGAGATTGACTAGTGATAGAACTATGATACCAAAGATAAAAGTTTTGTTTATCATGTATACACCTCATTATGAATTATTTGAAAAAAATATAAAAATTAGATTTGAAAAACATTTACAATTTCAAAGTCATGAATGGATTATTTTAGATAAGTTTGATAATGTAGATTTTATTATTAATGGTTATAAGGAAATAGATAAGGCTTGTGGATTTAATAGTAAAATTGAAGATAATTTATGGAAATATAATTTAGAAGAACCACCTGTATCATTTCAATCAGAAGAAGTGGAAGAATCTACTGATGAAAATGAAGAAAGTAAAGAAGAACTTAATGTAGAACAAGATGCCGAATTATTTGATAAAAAATATTTAAATTTCGCAGGAAAGTTATCATTAATTTTACCAAATTATTTACTAAGGTATGATTATGATAAGAAAAATAAAGAGGCTGGTGAGGGTTTCAGATATTGCAATGGATATTGTCAAGGATATCAAAATATAAAATTATTTACTATGAAAAGTCTTTCACCACTTACAATATGTATGAAATGTGATTCAATGATAGATATAGCAGATGTAAAAATAACTACTGGTGTTTTGACAGCTGAACAAATTAGAAGAGATCCTACTCTTCTTGAAATCAAAGATAATGAGCAAATATGTAGAAAATGTTATAAGATAAAAAATAAGGATGAATTTCCAGAAAAAAGAAGACAATGTAAAACATGTCGCAACGGAACACGAAGCAAAGGTGGAAAAAATTTTGATAATATAATAGATGATGAAATTAGAATTTTGAATGAACTGAGTTTTGAAAATAAGGTTGTTAAAATTAATAAATATGTTAAAGATGAATTACAAAAAATTATATCTTACTTAAAATTAGGTAGAAAATTTGGTGATACTAAACAAATTATGATAGATAAAATCCTCGCGCATTATAGAACAACTTTTTAATTATAATTATAATTAAAAAATTATTCTTAGTTTACTCTTAAATTAACGCTTTAAAAATAATAAATTTAAAAGCAACTTTTTTTGAATAAATAAATGGACGTAATAAAAAAACATTACGAAAAAAATAATATTCATATTGCGTTTCTGCTCTCAAAAATATTAAGAGCGAAAATCCAATTTAAAGACAAAAATGAATTTAACGATATTTTTCATAAACTGGTAATTAAGCTTGATAATAATATTTTCAAAAATAAATATACAAGAGTGCTATTAACTTGTAATTGGTGTTCAAATAAAGAATTATGTGATTTATGGAATAAATTTAGTAGAGGAAATTATTGCTGGAATGATATACAAGTAGTCTGGGAGGAACCATGTGACTACTATTGTGTAATAAATTATCCTAGTATAAAAATAATACCAGAGAAAACAATAGTCTTTTTTATGGAACCAAATGTGACTTTAGATTATAATCAATATTGGGTAAATATTCCAAAAAATAATTTTAAGTTTTATGGGGAGCATAAGAATCATTATAATAATAATGAATGGCACTTAAGTAAAAATTATTTAAGTCTAAAAAATGAGCCAATAATTAAAGATAAAAAATTAGATAACGTGATTTCCGCTATTTTATCTGATAAGTATGTAGACCCTGGACATAAAAAGAGAATAAACTTTGCAAAATTTTTAGAGGCAAGAGATGTTAAGCTTCATATATTTGGTAATAGTGCGAAATTTAATTGGGATAATTATATGGGAACTTTACCTTATCACACTAAAGATGATGGATTATTTCCTTATAAATATACATTTAACGTTGAAAACCATTCAATTGAAAACTATTATACTGAAAAAATTATAGATGCTATACTTTCGGAGTGTCTTATCTTTTATCATGGGTGTCCAAATATGAAAGATTTAATCGATGAAAGAGCTTTTGTATGGTTAGAACTTAAAGATTTTAAATCAGATTTTGAGATTGTAAGAAAAGCGCTTGAAGAAGATTTATGGAGTCAGAGAATTGAGTTTATAAGAAAAGAAAAGTTTAGAATACTTGAGGAACTTCAATTTTTTCCGAGGTTAGAAAAAATAATTTATTCTGAGAATATTCAGATTTAAAAATAAATTTTAATAATATAAAAAATATGTTTCAAAAAATTTTAAAATTGTTTTCACTTTTTGTATTTTCAGTTAGTTCAACATATCTTAAGGATACTGAAATGAAAATTAAATTCACCGAGTTTATTAAAGAACACGATAAGCAATATTCGGAAAATGAGATAGAATATAGGTATAATACTTTTAAGGAAAATGTTGAAAGAATTGAAACACATAATAGTGAAAATCATCCATGGAAAATGTCTATTAATAAGTTTGCTGATTTAACTTCAAATGAATTTAAATATAAGTATGTAAGCGATTTAAATCCTCAAAATTTTATTATTCGTAATAGAGTATCTTTTAATGATTATAATCTAGAGATACCTGATAAATTTGATTGGGTTGAAAAAGGTGCTGTAACAGATGTTAAAGATCAGGGACAATGTGGAAGTTGTTGGGCATTTAGTGCTACTGGTTCTGTAGAAGGTGCATACTTTCTTTCTACTGGTAATTTAATTTCTATTTCAGAACAACAACTTGTTGATTGTGCTGGTAAATATGGAAATGAAGGATGTAATGGAGGGTTAATGGACTATGCTTTTCAATATATTTTAGATCATGGAATTTGCTTAGAATCTGATTATAGTTATAAAGCAGTCGATGGTAAGTGTAAAAAGTGTAAGGTCGCAACCAAAATAGATTCTTTTGTAGATGTAACACCAAATAATGAAACCGCGTTGCAACAAGCAGTACTTTTACAGCCAGTTAGTGTTGCAATCGAGGCGGATCAAACGTCTTTTCAATTTTATTCTTCTGGTGTTCTTACTGCAAGTTGTGGAACAAATCTTGACCATGGAGTATTAGTTGTAGGATATGGAACTTTGAATGGAATTGATTACTGGAAAATTAAGAATTCATGGGGTGCAAATTGGGGACAAAATGGATATATTTTAATAGAAAGAAATTTGAAGTCGAGTGTATCAGGTCAGTGTGGTTTAGCATCTCAACCATCTTATCCTATTATTAAGAAGAATATACTAATAAACTAGTTAAAGGGATTTAGAAGAAGACTTTGAATTATTCCAGCTATTATGCTTATAAACATTATTATAAATAATGATAGCATACAATAGTCTTTATCGTTAAAATAACAATACAAACTAAGAATAAAAGCTGAAAAACTTAAAAATATTTCAAATTTATTTGACCACCATTGTATGCAAAAACTTCTAGAAAATTCTTTGCTAAGTAAATGAGCAAATGTTAAGAATGTAACAAATATAGCAATCAAAGATAATTGTTTTTGATTTTTAGAGTTACTTTTAAAGTATAGAAATAAAAAAATAATTGAGATTAAAATACGTATTGGAATACAGACATAATAAAATAGCCATTCACGATCTTGATTTAACGTTAATGAGTTTTTCTTAAGCAAATTAAGCTTAAATAAAATATTTTCAAATCCGTTATTTATGTTTATAGGACACTTTTCCATTTATTAACTATAATTTTATATTTAGAAAAAAATATAAAATTAACGACATGTTCCGTATTTATTTTTTAATGAAGTAGCTTTTGAATGCTTAACAAATTTTGTTAAGTTACAATCGCATTTTTCGCAATAAGCAACTAAACTAGGCATTTTACCATTTGGCATATTTGAATTTTTGATATTTTTAAAACAAATATCATCAGCGGGTATCATAACACGTTTTCTACATGCAACGCAGTAGAATTGTCGTTCTGTCATTTTTTTTTTGGCAGGCATTTTTATTTAGAGCAACATTTTTTATTTTTTTAAATAATTTAAAATTGATTTCATTAAAATTATTTATCTGTAAATATAAAATTTTAAACTACGAGTATCTTTAGATTGAGATTGTACGACTTTTATCTACGAATCGAATTTTTAAATTTTAACTTAGATAAGTTACCTATACTATTTGGCAACTCGGATAATTTAGTATTCTCTAAATTTAAATATTCTAAGTTAGATAAGTTACCTATACTATCTGGCAACTCCAATAAATTATTAGTATTTAAATCTAAGTCTCTTAAGTTAGATAAGTTACCTATACTATCTGGTATCTCGGATAAATTATTACCAGATAAATCTAAGTGTGTTAAGTTAGATAAGTTACCTATACTATCTGGTATCTTGGATAATTTAATATTCTTTAAACCTAAGACTCTTAAGTTAGATAAGTTACCTATACTATCTGGTATCTTGGATAATTTAGTATTCTTTAAATCTAAGTTTGCTAAGTTAGATAAGTTACCTATACTATTTGGCAACTCGGATAAATTAGTATTCCTTAAATCTAAGTATGTTAAGTTAGATAAGTTACCTATATTTTCTGGTAGTTTATATATATTACTAGCATATATATTCAATTTGGATATAGTATTTAAAAATATTTTAATTATAGATTTATTGTATATTTCACTATCAATTATTTTTAAAATTTGCTCGCTTAATTCTATAGTATAGTCATTATCATAGTTAATTGGATCGAAAATATTATAATATAATATTGAAAAATCTTCATTTTTATTTAATATTAATTTAGGTTTATATACATTCGATAAAGTATATGGTATTATATCACCATGACCTGGCCTGAAAAATACTTCAAATCTATCATCTAGTAAAAATCTTATGTCATTTTCACTTTGCTCCAAAATTTGTATTTCTTTAGAAGATATTTTTTGAAGAATTTTTTGTATTTCATTTTCTTCTTCACCTTCTTCACCTTCTTCATCTTCTTCATCTTCTTCATCCTTCTTTATATTTAAAATTTCTTTTAATACGAATATTATATTTTTAATGTTATTATGAATATCTCCAGAATCATTATATAGTCTAACTTCTTTTTCTTCTTCATCACTTTTTTTTAAATTACTTACTACTTCTAACCATGCTTTGATTGTTTTTTCTGCATCAATTGTTTGACTAGTAATTGAAGGATAGTTTTTATAGAAAGTCTCTAACTTAGGTGAAAATCTATCTTTAATAATATTAAAATTTCCTGAACTATCAATAAAGTAATAATTTAGTAAATTGAGTAAAGTTGTTTCTCCACATGAACTAAAGTAGTATGTTTTACCATTTTCTTTTCTAAATTCCACAACAATATATGGTATAAGTCTATAATTACCAACATATATTAAAAAATTATTTATGATATTTTGATTTTTTTCGTTACTTGAGTAAGTATCTAACATTATTGTATCTTTATACTTTTCAAACTGACTTGATTTTATAAAACTTAACAAATAGTGTCTCATTATATATCTTCTTATATTAGGTTCAATACATATACTATAATAAATAAATTTTTTAAGTTCCTTTTCATCTTCTTTATTATCTCCAATAAATTCAGTAACATTTAGATCGCCAATAAAATTATTTATATTCTTTGTTATCTCAGTGTTTTCACTACGCTTTAATTTAATACCTCTATGTTGTTGTTTAAAATAAGGTGATTTTCTTCTACTACAATCAAATTTAGTTTCTTTTTCTATGTCATATATAGGAGTAATGTTATCTAAAAATTTTTCAAACTTATCATACAATCCCGATATTATTATCTTTCCTAATATAGTTGCTTTGTTATAATAAATAGCATTAATATTTAAGTTTCTATCAAAGTTAAATAATTCTTTTATAAAATCAAAAGTATCGTTGTGTGTTTCTATATTTAAAAACATTTTAAAGGAAGAAATTGTGTATGTAAATGATTTTTCATAAAAGACCTTTATATCGTCTATATAATTTTCAACCTTAATTATATGTTTAGGTTTTGAAATTAAATCTATATCAGTAGGAGAATCTACGCCATCATAATATTTTCTTTTTATGAAAGTCTTTCTTCTAGACTTTTTAGGAGACTTTCTTTTAGACTTTCTAAGAGACTTTCTAAGAGACTTTCTAGGAGACTTTCTAAGAGACTTTCTAAGAGACTTTCTTAAAGACTTTCTAGGAGACTTTCTTTTAGACTTTCTTTTAGACTTTCTAGGAGACTTTCTAGGAGACTTTCTAAGAGACTTTCTAAGAGACTTTCTAAAAGACTTTCTAGGAGACTTTCTAGGAGACTTTCTTTTAGACTTTCTAGGAGACTTTCTAGGAGACTTTCTATGAGACTTTCTATGAGACTTTCTAAGAGACTTTCTAGGAGACTTTCTTTTAGACTTTCTTTTAGACTTTCTAGGAGACTTTCTAGGAGACTTTCTAGGAGACTTTCTATGAGACTTTCTATGAGACTTTCTAAGAGACTTTCTAGGAGACTTTCTTTTAGACTTTCTTTTAGACTTTCTAGGAGACTTTCTAGGAGACTTTCTAGTTTTTTTCTTACTTGTTATAGGCATTTTTTATTTAGAGTAATATTTTAAAAATAAAAAAATATTTTCAACAAAAAAAAGATAATAGGAAAAATAAAAGCAAAACAAAAGTTGTAGTATACTGAAAGGTTGTATTTCGAACAGAGAAAGAATCCAACATATGATTTTCATCAGAAAGTTTACGATAATATTTGTTTAAACTACTATTGTTTATTTCTTCAAACAAGCTGTTATTTAGATATTTATAGTATATGTAGCCATATTTATTATCAAAAATAATTTCAGCATCATATCCTATTTTTTCTTCTGTAGCTCCAAAATCATTCTCAATTATTTTTTCTGAAAAATTAGTTATACTTTTCTGGTTATAAGAAGATGGAATATTTCCTATATTTGTTGCGTTATACAAGTTATTTTCAAATTCAAAATCTATAATGTCTGTATTTAAGGTATATACAGGTTCATTATCATTCTTAATAATAATATTATCTTTTATAGAACAGGATCTGGGTGGATATAAAAATTGCTGAGATCCTAAAGCTATATCAAGAGAACAATTTATAAAAATATTTCTTAAAAATTTAGAGTGTGATACTTGTATATTGTATATATTACTATTAGAACCTGAATTAATTATTAAAGCTGCCCGTATATTTGTATCTTTGAACATATTATTATAAATTATATGACCTGAACCAGCAGCAACCCTTATACCACCACCATTTTCCAAATTATTCTGTAAAAATTTATTTTTAGCAACAATAACCTTATTACCATGTCTTAAAGTTAGACTACCATAGCTTGATTCAAAAGTATTTTTATAGTAAATATTTCCACCAGCTTTATTACTTATAATTTCAATCTCACCATTACATTCTTTAAATATGTTATTTTCAATTATACTATAAGATTGAGATAGACTTGAACCAGAAAGTCCAAATCTTATAGTTTCAAAACCATTTCCATTTCCTTTTTTTCTATTCATAAAAATATTTGAGTCTATAATTATATAATCAGGTGCATCATTACTATGTACTACTTCTATCCATGGATTTAATTTTGAAAAATTTTTAAATATATTATGGTCTACTCTATTGCTAAATTTGTATATTGTTAAAACAGGACCATCTCCATCATTTAAAGAAAATTCGCAATTTGTGATGCGATTATAGCTACCTTTTAAATTAATATTTCCTGACCCATTCGTAAAGATAATATTAGATATTATTATAAATCTTCCGGAAATTGTTATGTTTACTTTTCCGGAAAAAAAAACTTTGCCGAAATTTTTTGCTTTTATAATAATTGGATCCGATATAGTACCTTCATTTGTTATAGTTATATTTATATCATTATATATCCCGTCGTTTAATAAAATTGTATTTCCATATGTAAAATCTGGTAATGTAGTTAATGTAGTTAATACGTTCGACATTTTATTTAAATAAATATATTTTAAAACTTTTTAAACCCTTGAAGATTTAAAACGCCGGTTTTAAAAAAAATAAAATTGATTTTTAAATATTTTTATATTTAAAAATTATATAATGGATAAAAAACCACCTGATTTGGTTCAAAATAATGATAGTTTTAAAGCTATTAAAATGTCTTTAAATCAATTTTGTAATAACAAAAACTTAAAAGCAAGGATTAATGATTTTGTCTTAAATGCAAACAAAATTATGTTTGAAGCATATTCTCTTGCTAATATTCATATTATTAGGTTAATTAATGAAAATAAAAAAATTCCCAAATTAAATCAATCTTTCTTTCAACATTGTTGTCATTTTGTAAGTGATATGTACGAACGAAAAAATAATAAACCTGAAAATAATGAACTTGGTATATCATTTAATTTATATTCTTCTTGTCGTCCTGAAAAATATAATTCTGCTTATAGAGACTATAATAGTACTCTGATTAACTATATAGCTAAAGATATGTATATTTCAACTACCAATCATTTAGTACTAAATTTTTATTGTAAAATAAAAAAATTTTTTAAGGCTAAATATAATCTTAATAATTATCAAATCTATTTATTGTTAAAAGGAATATATGATAAAGAATATAGCGAAAATAATATTATTATACAAAAATACAGGGATAAACTTAATAATTTACCACCTACTGATATTCATATTAAAAAAGATCCTTCTTATATAATTAATATTTACAATGAAATATTAACGTATTTTAATACTTATAATTTAAACAAAAATAATAAAGCTATAAGAGTGTTCTCTCTTTTGCCAAATAAAAATTCATTTACAATCTCAAATATTACAATAGATAAAGCAGTATTAAAGGATATTATTTTATCTTTTAAAAACCAAGATAATTTAGAAGATGAAATTATAAATAATATATGTATGAAAAAAAGTAAAGTCCTATTAAATGAACTTGAAAATGAACCTAAAAAGTATTGGAAGGAATTTTTTAACATAAAAAATTTAAAAGATTTTTCTTGTATAATTAAAACAGATGGGAATAGTGTAAGTATTTTATACGATAAAGAAAGAGAAATTAAACTTAAAAAAATAATAAAAAAGAAAAAGATATTTCAAACATAAATATTAATGATTTTGATGATATTAAAGCATTTGACCCAGGTTTTAGATATATATGTGTTGGAACTTCATCATGCGAGAAAAAAGAAGATGATATAATAGAATGTTCGAGTAAGGACTATTATCATAATTGTAAGATAAATAAATCTAACAAACAAAAAAATATAATATATAAAAGAAATACATTCATAACTGATTACTTTAAAAGTATGCCTTCGAATAAAACAAATAATTTGAATTTATATTTAGAGTATATATCCTATGTATTAATTTACCTAACTAAATGTTTAAGATTTCATTTTGATAAACCATTTAGAAAGTTAAGATTTACATCTTATATTTTTAAACAGAAAACAATGAATGAATTATGTAAAAAAATCACAGGTAAAAAACAAATAAATGACAATAAAAAAGTATTAATAGGATTTGGTGATTGGAGTACTCAAAAAGATAGTATAATAAAAGGGCATAAAAGAGGTCTAGTAGTTGAATTAAAAAATAGATTGAAAAAATGGTGTAATTTAGTTGAAGTAGATGAATTTAGAACAAGTAAATTATGTTGTAGATGTCATAGTGAGATGTCATAGTGAGATGGAAAAGATGTCTTATAATAATATTAAAATCAATAGTGTTCTCCGTTGTAAAAACAACGAGTGTGGAATAGTAATTGATAGAGATATTAATGGATGTAAGAATATCTTTAATATATTTACAAAATCTTTAAAAGGAGAAGAAAAACCAAAGAAATTTTGTAGAGGAGAAATACTATCTAATGAAAAGAAAATTAGAGCAGCCGTGAAAGTCGGTATTACATCAAAGAAGATAAAAAGTTTGTTTTAATTAAAACCGGCGTTTTAAATCTTCAAGGGTGTAAAAGCTAAAATGACTTTTAGAAAATTTTAAAATTGATTTTATATTTTGAAAGTGTAAAATATAAATATATAGTATGAGTAAATTACCACAATCATTTGAAACTAAACCTGACCATAATAATATTGTTACTAGAACAGAGTTTAAAAAAAATAGTAATGATGAAGTTGTAAAAGTTGTAAAAAAAATAAAAACATATACCTTTGAAAAAAAAGTATATAATTCTGCGGTTGAAAGACAATTTAATTGGATTAAATTTGGAGCAGCTGCTAAAGATAACAATAATGTAACATTTGTTTCTAATGAACTAATTTTTATGGAGTCGCCGTCATCTTTTAAAGATAAAGATGCTTCTCCTTTTTTGAAATTAGAACAAAATTTATGTAAAATATGTAGGGGGCAACATTGGACAAGAATTTGTCCAAAACAACTTGAAATTGATATTGATAAAGAAATGAATGAAACAATAAAACCAATTGAAAAAGAAAAAGAAAAAGAAAAACAAGAATATGTGCCTACAATAAACAGAGAGAGTATGTTTACTTTACAAATATCTTCTATACCTAAAGATATACTCGAATTTGATTTGTATAATATTTTTTCAAAAGTAAGTAAAATAAAAAATATATTACTAATGAGAGATTTTAACACTCAAGAATCAAAGGGGTTTGGATTTATTGTATTTGAAGATGAAAATAGTTTAAATACAATTTTAAGCATATTTAATAATACAGGATTTTGCCACCTTAGAATTAAATTGCAAAGAATATAAATTAATTCGAGTTTTTAAAATAGAAATTATTTTAAAAAATTAAGCTACTATAGTCATGTGCAATCTTTTTTTCTTACGATCATATGATAGTTCACTGATTATTAAATCTTCCAAATCAAAACTATGTATTCCAAATATACCATTAGAATGATTTCTGTTTAAAATATCACCTCTTTCTTCCAAGGGTATTATAGCTCCTGTAAAATTATAGTATATTATACCTGATCCGTTACAATTTGTACATTCAAAAATATTATATCTGCACATAGGGCATGTACCAGAAGTATTTAACCATGTTTTTATGCAATTATCATGATAAATATGATTACACTTTAGTTTGATAGGTGAATAATTATTTTCAGAAACAATATTTTCATATTCTGAAGAAAAACAAATACAGCATTCGTCGAGCTCTTCTTTATTATTTACATCGACATCAATCAAATACTTTGAAAGGTCTTTATTTCCACAAGTTGTACAAAATTTTTTTAAATTGTACATTTGAGGAGTTGCTGTTTCTTCTTCTCCTTCGTATATTAATTCGTACAAATTTTTAATAGAATACAAAAGCTCTTTCAAAGTAAAACCTTCAGTATCATTAGGAGTGCTAATGACAACTTCAAATACACTTGATAGAGGAAAATATACAGATACTATAAAAGAATTGTCTAAAATAACTTTCATATCAGGATTATATAAAGCACCCATATCACCAGTCGGATTGTTTATGTCAAATGTAGATATTTTTATATTTGAAGGAGCTATTTTATTATACATAGAACATTTACCATCAATATAATCTGGATTTTCAAGAAGAATATATTGATGTGAATTGTTACTTACAAGGAATATGTTACAACTTTCATTGCATATATGATTACAAAATAATGGTATTTTCCATCTACTACGAGTAGTTCTAATAGGATACACTCTTCTTATACTCATTTATTTAGTAAAATAAATAATATTTAAATAATATTTGTCCATAATCTTGCATATCTTATAATATCAGCACAATCTAAAAATTCTGCCTGTAAATAACTTTGTATTATTTTATTATTTAAATAATGGTCTAAATTTTCTCTTGTAAAATTTTCACCTCTATCAGAAACTAAATAACCTATTACATAAGCTGTAGCATTTTTATGTGCTGGTTTATTTAGTTTTGATATATTATCTAAAATTTGTGTTACATCTTCTCTATTTATTAGTCTTTCTTCTACAAGCTCGTTAGAAATAAAAAACACATTTTTAACAAATTTTTCTATGTCCGCCATAAATAACTTATTTCTCTTACCTATACTATCTATATACTTATCTATATCTATAAATCCAGGAATTCCTACTCTTTCATAATCATTAAATTGTACTTGTGTTTCTATTCTTTGGGTTAAATAATCATCTTCTTCATCACTCATATTTATTTATAAATAAATATTTTTAAAATTGATTTTAAAAATTAAAAAATACAAACTAAATATCAAGAATGTCAAATACTCAAAATTACATTAATATAATTTTAGCTGTGGATGAAAATGGAGGGATTGGTTTAAAAAACAAACTTCCATGGTATATTAGCGATGAACTTAAAATATTTAAGGAAAAAACTCTAAATAAGATAGTAATAGTTGGAAGGAAAACCTTAGAAGAATTACCTATCTTAAATAATAGAAGTATTTTTTGTGTATCAAAAAATTTTAAGAATTTAAAGTCTAAAAATAGCGTTGTAGTATGCTTCAATAATATAGAAGATGCTATCGAAGAAACAATTACACTAAACAAAGAAGTTTTTATAATAGGTGGACATCAAATATACAATTATGTTTTTCAAAATTTAAAAAGAAAGTATAATTTTAAAGTACATATCTCATTTATAAAAAATAAATTTGAATGCGATACTTTTTTTGAATTGAAAAATTTAAAAGATTTTTATATTGCAAAAAAAGATGAATACGAGCTGTTTACTCATTATGAAATGATATACCAAAAATATGGAGAACAACAATACCTAGACTTAATAAAAAATATTATTGAGAATGGAGAAAGGCGTACTGGAAGAAATGGTGAAACTATTTCTGACTTTTGTCAACATTTAAAGTTTGACTTGCGAGATGGGTTTCCTCTTTTAACAACCAAAAAGATGTTTATTAAAGGTATAATCGAGGAGCTTCTTTTTTTTATAAGAGGTGATACAAATAGTAAGCTGCTAGAAGAAAAAGGAATAAATATTTGGAAAGGAAATACAAGTTCAGATTTTTTGAAACAAATAGGATTAAATAAAGTGTATGAAGAAGGTATTATGGGACCTATGTATGGTTATCAGTGGAGATATTTTAATTCACCTTATGATTTAAGTCAATTTGTTCCAGTAAATATTGAATTCAATGATGAATTTATAAAACATCCAAAATATGGCTTAGATCAACTTGAAAATGTTATTGACGAAATTAAAAATAATTCTACTTCAAGACGTATTTTGCTAACAACATATAATCCATCACAAGCTAAAGATGGTGTTTTATATCCTTGTCATTCAATTATTATCCAATTTTATGTACAAGATGGATTTCTAGATATGTTTTGTTATAATAGATCATCGGATTGTTTTCACGGAATTCCTTTCAATATTCCATCTTCTGCATTATTATTAATTATAATAGCAAAAATTACTTCTCTTAAACCACGTTATTTAAATCTTACTTTAGGAGATGCACATATATATTCTTCTCATATAGAAGTTGTAAAAAAGCAGTTAGAAAGAACACCATATTTATTTCCAAAAATCCAATTGCCTGAATTTACAACTTTGAAAGAAGTAGAAAAACTTACATTTATGGATTTTAAAATTGATAATTATAATTGTTACCCATCTATAAAAGCAAATATGATTGCATGAGATATTTTGTCTGCTTAAATATTTTTCAAACTATATATTTAGTTTAAAAAATAAGTTTGTTTAATAAAATGAATTACGATTTTATAAAATATAATAGTATTTTAACCGAATTTAAGATATTCAGTTCAAATATAGACTATGAAAAAATATTTTCCGAAGTACCAAATGATATTCATAAAGATATTTTTGATCTTACTAATTTATATTACGATTTTTTTATATCAGAATTAAAGGTTGAAAATTTGGCAAGTATATCTATTATGTTAAATTCCACAAAAAAAATAGATAAAATTCCTGTTAAAGCACATCTGGTAGTATTAAAAAACTTAAAATATGTTGATACTCAAACTGGTGAACAAAAAATAGCAAATAAAATTTCAGTAAATGTATGTCTTCATCCTTACGAACATGTAAGTAATAATTTCGAAGTTTTACAAAATATTTTTTTGTTAGATTTTGATATTGATAATGAGTCTGAATTTAAAAAAAATATATATAATACTATTTTTTATGCATATATTATATTTAAAGATTTTAAATACCATCCTATGCTTAAATATTTAAATCATAAAGATGAACTTAATTCTATACTTAAATTAAAAACTTCTTTTATAAGATTATTTGGCGAAACAGATGATTGCTCTGTATGTTTAGAACACACTATATATACAACTATATGCAATCATTATTTATGTCAAAAATGTTTTTCACAACTAAGAGAAAAAATATGTCCTAGTTGTAGAACGGATTTAATAGAAGAAAATAATTTTACATACGAAGATGTAACCAGTACTGACTATTAAAATAGTGTTTTAGATAAAATATTTATGTAAAACAAAAATTAACTTGGAATATTTAGGTATTTATATATATCTATATATTCTCTAACATTTTTTATCGGTTCTATGTAAAAATTATTATTTATCGGATCAAAATATATATCATGTTTTTTGGTACGAATATTACATATATATTTTTCGTATTCTTTATTTCTATATGTAGTTATAAGATTCCATGTCGAAAGTGGTTTATGGTAACTACTTATATAATATACTATTCCTTCTGATATTAAAGCTGCTGAATAACTGAAACTACTCGGAGCAATTACTAATAAATCAGCATATACAAAATCCGTAAAAGTGTCCTCAACAGTCTCATTTAAATGAAGTATGATATCATCTTCAAAATCAAAATCTTTTTCATCTCCTTGTGAATATATATGAAATTTACAATTTGTATATTTATTTTTTATATCTTTGATTATGTTTTTGTAAATATCAGTTGATATTTCTGTACCCGGAATTATTGTTCTTCTTAAAGGTAATATATTTTTATCTTCAGGATTTAATCTTCTGATATGAATAGCAACATTAAAAAATCTTTTATCAAATCTGTTTACATTCACCTCTCTAAAAATAGTTTTTAATTTGAGACATGTCTTACTTTTTAAATATAAATCAGTATTAACTTGAAAAAAATGTATAAGATCAAATTTAGCTAAAGTATAGTACTCGTTTTTTTCATCTGCATTTTCAAAGTGGTTTATGATATTTATAAGTTTTTCTTTTTTATTTATAAAACTAGGGTCGTTATTGTAGTTATGATGTATTTTTTCATTTAAAGGAGTGTAATGAAATGTGTTATTCGTAAGTTCTGTATAAAACATTATGTAAATTATATATTTAAAATTTTCTCCAAAACCATCTTTATAAACTAAATTTGTTAAAAGCATGTGATGATGATAATTAAATATTTTTATTTTTTAAATTTAATTAAAATTCAGAAAGTTTTTTTTCAAACTCTTTAAGACTTTCATTTTTTCTTGTATAATATAGTGTATAAATAAACACAAGTACCAATATCAAAATAATAATTCCAATAATTACGTAAATATAAATACTAGATAAAGTTGGTAAAGAAAAAATAGAATGTCTGAAAGTTCCATCATCATTTGTATTACTACTATGTAATAAACTTCTACTTTTTTCTAACAAGTTTCCAGATGTAGATTTAACAAATAAGCTATTATCTGGATTACTACTTGAATTATCAGGTAAAAATGATACAACTCCACCTACATATTGTCCATTACTAAATATAGGTATATCTACTCCAATCCAAAAATCTTTATTTTCTAGTTTTGAAAAAGCAATTTTACAATATCCTCCATCACCCGTGTTTCCCCAACTATTTCTAATTTCCCAATATTTTTGACCATTTATTTCTCCCCAACCAGTTATTACAACTGCATGTCCTCCATTTATATTATTAGAAGAACTAGGATTTCTATTGTAAATTTTTCCAGAGGGAGCATCTTTCATCCAATAACTCATAAAATCATCATAAACCATAAATGATGTAGTTACAGGTCCATTCGTTAATATCTCTATTTGTATTTCTTTAATTATTTTGTCAACATCTTCTTGTGTATAATCTCTACCATTCGTAGAATCTATATTTGAACCAAAATATTTAATATTGAAGTTACCCGAAGCATCTGTCTCAGGCTTACAATATAATAATATTTTTGATAAATTTTGTACTTGATTTCCACAACAATTATAACAACAATTTGCTAACATTTGTGTATTTAAAGAACTTGGTGCTATCATATTACTATTTTGAGATGTTTGAGGTCCTCCATACATTCCACTTTTTTCAATTACTTGAAAAGGCCAACAATTTTCTAATTTAGACCCTATTTTATTATCAGATATCCATTTTAAAAAATAGTATACATTATTTCCCATACAACCAGGTACATTATATGGAGGTGCTGAATTTTCTGCTTGACTGATAAACCAAGAAGTACTAGGATATGGTGATTGAATTTGATTCATTAAAGCAAATCTATCACCAAGTACACTAGCAACTGAAAAAGCCCAACATCCACCACAACTCATTTGATTTCTGATACCTCCTTTTTCAATTTGATCTTCACCATTTTTTCTCCAACTAAAATTAGCAGGAACAATAATATTTGAAAGCGCTGCTTGAGCAGATTTGCTAATATGTCTAGAAGGAGGAACAGGCATATTTAATATAGCTCTATTAACAAATGTTCCTTTATACGGAACGTTCGAAACCTCGTTAAATTTATTTTTAGCAGAAGTAGGACATAAATTAGGAGGTGTAATAAAATTCCACCCCCCTAAATTAGTATCTATACCGGACATTTATTATTAAAAAAGAAAATAAGTTACAAAAAATATAATTTAATAATTTTAAATTATATTTAAACTATTTTACTTATTATCTCCATGTACCATAGATATTATATTTTCCATCATATGTTCAATATCATCCACATTATGCAATCTTTCTAATGGAAAATCTGTAGTTGTACTTAAGTCTGTAGACTTTAAAAAGCTATTTAATGTGTTCAATATTTCTTGTTCTTTTGTATAACTCAATATTAAATTTATAATATCAATATTTCCACCTTCTCTGGCTAAAGTTAATGAATCTTTTCCTTGATAATTTTATATATATATATCTGCACCATTTTGTAATAGAAAATTTACAACTGATATATGATTACGCTGAATTGCAAACATAAGAGGTGTAAGACCTCTTTCTTCATCTTGATAACCAGCATTAGAATATTCAGAATATTCTGACGTACGTGCATTTACATTTGCTCCTGCATCTACTAAAAGTTTAACTATTTGATATACTTCATTTTCAATATTATTTTTATAACTACTACCAATATTAACTGCAAAATGTATAGCATTATATCCGTTATCTTCTTCATAGAATTCAAAATTATTAGCTCCTTTATCAAGAAGAAATTTTATAAGTTCTAATCTGTATATGGTTCCGGATATTATAGCTTGCATTAATGGAGTATATTGATTATTACCTTCATAATTAATATCTGCACCAGAATCAATTAAAAATTGTATATATTCAAAAGACACATCATCGCCATTTTCATATATATAATCCGTTAAAACTGACCCATAACGTCCATCTTTATTAATATCTGCGCCATTTTCTAATAATAATTTAAATATGTTAATATTATAGTGTGCAAACATAAGAAGGTAATTACCATAACCATCATCTGGTATTAACATCTGCTCCATATTCTATTAATAATTTTACTATATCAATAGTATCATCGTTTCCATACTTTACAGCTTTAAAAATAAGATTATCTAAAATACGAGTTTCTTTCAATCCATAAGAATCTATAGATGATAATGTTGATTTAAGTGTTAATATGTCATTCTTTTTTATAGCTGACCCAGCTATATTTTCTAGTTTTTCATAAAATATTCCATTATCCACTAGAAATTTATAAGCTTGTTTGGCGGCTTCTTCTTTAGAATCTTTTTTAGTAGCTGCTTTACCTATACCTATTACTTCAGGTGGTTCACTTTCATCTACATATGATAATATAACTGATGTTTCCGTTAATCCAAAATCGCCTGTTGTAGATAATCTTTTGTCAACATAATCTATTTTATATTCTTCTACATTTTGAGAAATAAATTCATTCAGCTTAGAAATAGCTGGTTTTAAATCTTGAGGATTTGTTTCTAATACTATATGTGTTTTAAAAATATTTTCAAGAATATTATAACATATAGTATAACCAACACCTTGTCTAAAATTTTTATCAAGAATATAATATGTAGCACCTATTATAGCTTCAAATACATCTTCAAGTAATTTCTTTTTTTTACGGATTCTTTGGTCTTTAGAACTTGAAATAAATTCCCAAAATTTTAAATTTTTATCAGCAATTTCAGCCATAATAACACCTTTCCCGTAGTATGATTTAAGATCAGAATATAATTGTGACATAATAACACGTCTATCTTCCCTAAAATCACGAAAGCTATAGAATGAAAAAAAGCTATTAAATACACCATCACCAAGTTTTTCAAATACTTCGTAATTATTTGAAGATTCTTTTCTTGCTGATATATCTGTAATAGTATCAGATGTAAAAACATCTCCGTATATTTTTAATGAATCATCTCTCAGTAAAACATCTATATATTTAGGCTCAGTATTTCCCAATAATAAATATTTTTTAATTACCTCTTTAAAATTATTATCTCTTGGAGCCATAAAAGGTGCAATAACTTCAGTTTTTTCTATTTTTTTACCAATAAGTCCTCGCGATTCAAGATAATCATACATCAAATGAGCGGCTCCTTTTCTTGATTCGTCTTTTCCAGAATTTGTTACATAAACAAATGTTTTTATAATTTTTTTAGATCTATTTTCAATTAATTTACAGGTAGTTTCTGTTTTATTAATATCATCTATTATTTTTCTTTCTGTATCGTATCTTATTTCATATTCTTTATTTTGTTGTGTAAATTCGTTTAGTTTAGATACAAAAGGTTTATAAAAATCTGGATCAGTTTCTAACTTAACGTAATCTTCGAATATATTACTTAAAATATTATAGCATATAGCATATCCCACTCCTTTTTTAAAATTTTTATCAAGAATATAATATGTAACACCTATTATAGCATAAAACACGCTAATATAAAGGTTCTTTTCATTATATTTTCTTTCATATTCAGAAGCAGAAATATAAGGCCAAAATCCTAAATTTTTTGCAATAGGAAACATGTTATCAGATTTTCCATAATATGATTTAATATCTCCATATATTTGTACCATATATACCTTTCTATGTATTTTATCCGAAAAAGAACGGAAAATATAAAAGGATAAAAAACTATTAAACACACCATTTCCTAGTTTTTCAAACACTTTATAATTTTTAGTTGATTCTTTATCAACTAAAATTTTATTTTGTTTTTCATTAAAGTAATTCGTGGTAGTATCAGAAGTAAAAGCATCTCCATATAAATCCCATATATCACTTCTTAATATCAAGTCTAAGTATTCATGTTTTAAATTACCTCTGGATAGGTAGTTTATAACTATTTTTTTAAATTTATCATCTCTTGATCCTTCAAAAATCTTTAAATTTTCTATTTTTCTTTCTTCTTCTTGTTGTTCTGCATATTCTTCAGGAGAAAGTCTATGTTCTTTGGTACTCATTTTTATTAATTGTAAATATTTTTTTAAATAATTTCAATTTTTTTAAATATTTAAAATAATAAAAATGAGCAGTTGTATTTTAAAATCTCCTCGAAATTCATCTAAAAAATCACCTAATAGATCTTCTGGTGTCAGAAAAAAGCGTCAAGCTTGGACTACACAAGAAACAGATTTATTGTTAGATTGTGTTGCTAAACATGGTAAAAAATGGGCATATATACATAAAAATTATCCTTTATTTAAAAGAAATAATAGAACACAAATTGATCTCAAAGATAAGTACAGAAATTTAGAAATTGCGAACATTAAGTACTGCATATATTCGTTGGAAAATTGTTCTTATTGTGTTGCAGCGAAAAGGTTACTTGATAAAAATAATTTGTTATATAATGATATAAAAGTCGATAGAGAAGAAGCAAAAGATGTGCTGAAAATGTTAGAAGCTTACACCAATAATTATGCTTATTTTCCTATAATATTTTACAAGAAAAAATTTTTAGGAGGATTTCAAGAATTACAAAAACAATTGTCTTAAATAATTATAAATTAAAGACTTAAATTTTATTTTAAAAATGTCAGTATCCAAACTAATAAATTTATCTAATGTACAACAACTTATAGATCTTAACCAAGATTTAACGAACTTTAAGTTAGAGTTTACAATTGTATCTGAAAACAATACTCCATTTAATGCCGTAGTTACATCTCAAGCAAAACTTGATTCTGGCGAGGTTCTAGAATTTAAAAATGTTGAAAATGGCAGCATTTCAGGAAATATAATTGCTGATAATGGCGTAAAACAAAATTATTATTTAGTTTTAAAGTCAGAAATGCCAACAAAATGTAAATTAGAAATTAATATTGAAGAAATTCCTATGAATGAAAAACATAATCAACAACAAGAAATGAAAAACAATTCAGAGTTTGAAAGATATATGCATGCTCATGGTGGAAAAAGTGTTGAAACAACTTTTTTTAGTTCAAAAACTTTTTTGTTTTTATCTATACTAGTTGGTGGTTTAGTTATGTATTACTTATTTTATGGTAAACAAAGTAATACAAACGCTATTATTAGTAATGAAACTATAACACAAGATGATATTATTTCATCTATACCTTCGATTGAACCTGTAATAGAGACAAGTGTAATGCCAAGTGTAATACCAAGTGTAATACCAAGTGTAACGCCAAGTGTAACAGCTAGCGCGGATACTATTTTTGGAGATAGAAATAGTAGGTTGTTATCAAAGATAAACGATATTAAGTTCTATTAATTTTATATTATTTTTAGTATAAAATTTAAAGATTTACATATAATAAATAAAATGACCATAAAGAAAGAAATAGTATATCCTATATTTTTAGAATGCTTTCAGTATATAACAGATAAATTTTGGCAAAATATTTTTGAAGACTTAGCTTATGGTAAAGCACCATATGGTACTTACATAAGTAAAGGTTCTTTAACTTGTAAATATAAAGACAAAGAGTTTATCTACAAGTTTGAAAAAAAAGATTCTGAATTATTATATAACGATATCTATTTGCTACTTACAAAAAAATTAGGTCTTTTATCCCATCAAGATAAGGTAAATAAAAAAATAGATTTTCAAAATATAGAAAATGAAATTAAAGAGGGTAGAAAATATTGGAATAGTATTCGTAAAAAAAGTATTAAGGATTTACTTATAGAAAATTATGTTATAACCATGAAAAACAAATACTCTTTAACTATAACTCAGAGTAAATATTTATTGTCGATAATTTTTATAGGGATGATTTTTAAAGTAATATCTTCTAAAGATATTAATTATGTAGATGGAACAATTATATCTATAAATGGTATAGAATTTAAAAAAAAAGAAATTATTTTAAGTAAAGACATTTATAACATTAAATATAACGCAAGCAATATCATCATCGAAGATAAGAGTTTATTAAGCGATAACTGGCAAAAATATTTAGAGTATCTTAGAAAAATCAAAGATAGTATTTAATAATTTAAAAAAAAGAAATATATTGTATAATAAAACAATATGTATTCGGCACCAAATAGCGCTCCTTATAATTTCACGTCTATGTTTAATATGACAGATAGACGTGGTAATCTACCTATCGAAAAACCTACTCCTGGGTCATTACTAGATAAAATACAAAATACTCCTGATTTTAGTAAATTTAGTTATATGGTAGAACTTTCTAACTTTAAAGGTATATTGAATGCGCCTCAAGCAAATTTTACTTTATTTGTACCGAGCGATAATGCCTTAAAAAATATTAACGATAATATTTTTATAAATATGGATTCAACAACAGCTTGGTATCTAGTTAAAACTTCAATCATCAAAAATAGAATACCTTCTGAAATTCTTGAAGATAGTCCTGCTGCTTATTTTTATACTTTAAGTGAATGTAATAGATTATTTATTACAAACATAAGTGGTACAACATATATAGATGACAATATTAAGATAATTAAAAAGGATATATTGTGTACTAATGGTATTATACATGTTATTGATGGTCTAATTTACCCAATAATAACTTAAAATTTTTTTACACTATAAATTAAGTTTAAAAAAAGCTATTTAAAAAAATAAATTCTTTAAATTGTAAATATGCTTATTGATGATTATATTGATTATTCAAAAAAATATCAAGATATCTATGGTGATAAAACTATAGTATTGATGCAAGTTGGAAGTTTTTTTGAATTTTATGGTGTTCCAGAAAAAAAATTAGGTTGCAATGTAGATGATATTTGTAATGTTTTAGAAATACAATCAACCAGAAAAAATAAATCTAATACAACTATTGATAAAAACAATCCAAAGATGGCGGGTATACCTCTTTATGTTGTAAATAAATATGTTAATATATTAACAGAAAATAATTATACTATTATTTTAATTGAACAAACAACTCTACCTCCAAATCCAAAAAGAGAAGTAACTAAAATAATATCCCCAGGTACAAATATGGATGCTAATAATGATGTAAATAATAATTTTTTAATGTGTATATATTTCTCGCAGATATTAAATATGAACAAAAATAAAGTAATTGCAGCTTATATTTCATATGTAGATGTAAATACAAATGAAACCTATATTATCAACTGCGAAGAAAATGATACAAATATAAACCTTGAAGATGTTTTAAAAAATATAAATAATATAAAACCTTCTGAAATAGTTTTATTTACAGATACAAATACAAAAAGTAATTTTAGTGTAATGAATACGCTTTTTGGTTTTATAAAAATAATAAACTCAAATATATGCTTAAATGATAGATTAAATATAAATATCGATGATAGTTATTTTAAACTAGCTTACCAAAAAGCTATTCTTAAAAAAATATTTAAAAATACAGGTTTATTATCGGTTATAGAATATTTGGATTTAGAAAAATATCCTTTATCTACAATCTCATTTACTTACTTGTTACAATTTTGTTATGAACATAATGAGTTTATTTTAAATGGATTAAATAAACCAAAAATTTTAGAAAATATAAATTATCTTTCTTTAGTTAATAATGCCCTTGAAAATTTAAATATAGTTTCAAATAATAAAAGCTCTGGAAAAACTTCTTCTGTTATTAATTTATTGAATAACTGCAAAACAAATATGGGAAAAAGATTTTTCAAACATTCTCTAATTAACCCTATAACTAATTATAATTTACTTAATGAAAGATATGAGTATTGTGAAAAATTTATAAATAATAACCTTTACTTAGATGTTCGAAAAATATTATCTAAAATTTGCGACTTAGAACGTTTTTTTAAAAAGATAATTCTTAAATCATTACAACCCCCAGAATTTGTTCTTGTTATTAACTCTTTAAGTAATTTAAACGACTTAATTGACTTACTTTTAAAAAATAATTTTGAGCTCGAAAAGTTTTCGCTAAAAAATGAAGAACAAGATTTATTGATTAACTTAATAGATGAGTTTAATGAAAAACTTAATTATGTCGAAATGGAAAAGGTTAATCTAACTCAAATATCAAAAAACTTTTTTAAAGAAGGTATTAACACCGAGGTTGATAATATTCAAAAAGAATTGGTACTGCTTGAAAATTTATTTGAGAATATTTGCTTTAGTTTAAATGAAGGTAACTCAAATAACGCCGAAATAAAACTAGAACTTAATAAAGATAAAGTTGCTTCACTAATCATAACAAAAAACAGATTTGAAAATTTACTTAAGGACAAAAAAAGGTGTGAAACTATAGATGCATTATTAAATAAAAATTGCAGATTAACTTTAAAAGATATATCTTCAAAACCTTATTCTGCAAATAATAAGACTTTACTGAAATTAAGCTTTAAAGGTATGTTGGAAAATCAATCAAAAATAACTGAATTACAAAATGAGATTAAAACAAAAGTAACTGAATTATACTTAAATGAACTTGAATATTTTTATGAAAATTATGGTAAATTATTTGAGAATATAAGCAAGTTTATATCTCAAATTGATTTTTATTGTTGTAATGCTTTTAATGCTATAAAAAATTGTTATGTAAAACCAACTATAATAGAGAAAGATATATACGAGGATAGTTACATTATTGCTGAAAAAATCAGACATCCTTTAATAGAAAATATTCAAACTGATACTCAATATGTATCAAATGATATTCAAATTGGAACTCATAATTACAAAGGAATGTTATTATATGGGTATAATGGAATAGGAAAAACAAGTTTATTAAAATCAATTGGTATATCTTTAATACTTGCACAAAGCGGATGTTATGTCCCATGTAAAAAATTCGAATATATTCCTTACAATCATATATTTTCAAGAATACCTTCAGGAGATAATTTATTTAAAAATCAATCAACTTTTCAAGTCGAAATTTCTGAGTTAAGAAGCATATTGAAAAGAAGTACAAATAAATCTCTAATAATATCAGATGAATTGTGTAGTGGAACAGAAAATTTGTCGGCTATATCACTTATAGGTTCTACTATATGTACTCTATCTAAGAAAAATGCTTCATTTTTAATGGCAAGTCATTTACACGAAATTACCGATCTAGAGTGTGTAAAAAATATAAATAATATAAATGTATATCATATGGAAGTTACTTATGATAATGTAACTGACACACTTATTTATAATAGGACGTTAAAAGAAGGTCAAGGTTCAAAAATTTATGGTTTGGAAGTATGTAAAGCTATGGAATTACCGGAAGATTTTTTATATATTGCAAATCAAATTAGACAAGATATTTTAGGCTTAAATAAAAATATTATTGAACCAAAAGTTTCTAAATATAACAAAGAAATTTATTTTGACATTTGCAGCATATGTAGCAAAAAAACAGAAGAAATACATCATATTATACCTCAAAAAGAAGCAAATGAAAATGGTATATTAATAAAACAGCAAATACATAAAAATACAAAAAGCAATCTTATAAATGTATGCGAAGAGTGTCATGATAAAATACATGCAAATTTTATAGATGTAAAAGGGTTTATTCAAACATCTAAAGGTGTAACACTTGATATAACTTTAAAAAAAAATATAAGTAATTCTGAAAATAGAATTAAAGAACTTAGAAATGAAGGAAAAAGTTATACTAAAATATTAGAAATTATATCGGATGAATTTAAGAACGAAAATTTTACTATTTATAAAATTAAAAAGCAACTTAAAATGTAATTATAAAATTAAAATTAATTTTATAATCATCTTTTCGATATATAAAATAATGTACAAATAAAAATTATTGTTGAAGCACCTATAACCATATTTTTTGTACACGTATTTATAGGTTCATAATTCTCTACCATATCAGAATCTTTCATACAACCATAAATATCCGATTTTTCATGTTCGGGATGATAATGATATCCTAGAGGACAAATATTTTCTTGATAATCATCTTCATCACTATAAAATCTGTTATAATAAGGCCAATTTCTATGACGTCTTCTTTCAGGATTGAAATATTTTCGACCTAACCAGATATTATGTCCATACCACCTTCCTCTATCTCTTCTATAAGTTTCAAACGAGTTATTTAACATTTTTATTATTATTAAAGTTAAAAATGATTTAAAAAAATTAATATCTATTATTTACAAATGAAAGAAATACTTATTGAAAATATTAAATGTAAAATAGGAAATAATGCTGAAGAAAATTGGAATTTGTTAGATAATGCTTCTGACAATCATTTATTTTTTCATTTAAGTTCATTTCCATCCTGTTTTGTAATTTTAGAATTAGAAGATGATATAGAAGATTTTTTTGTTCTAAATAAAATTTTAGAAAAAGCTGCAATTGAATGTAAGCTTAATACAAAATACAAGAAATTGATAAATATAAAAGTAGATTATTGTTTGGTTTCAAATGTTACTAAAGGAGAAAAGATAGGCGAAGTGTATTACAAATCAAATAGAAAAATTAAAAATATTATGGTGTAAAATTTTTATTAAACTAGTAATTGGTTTAATAAAATTATATATTTAACAACTTTTTAAAGTAACTTAAAAAATCTCCTTTTAAGTTCATTTTACCAAGTATATGATACATGCCATAAGGTAATTTGTTAAAATAAACTAAATTTGAAGGTATATTCCAAGATTTCATTAAATCTGTATTTTTATAGTCTGTTTTTTTAACCCAATCGCTTGTAAATTCAAATCCATCTTTAAGCCATGGTTCATATTGAATTTTGAAATATTCGTATATATATTCTTTTGAGTCAGCATTTATATTGTCATCTATTATTCCCATATTTTGCACTATAATATAAAAAGTGTCTTTATCATCGTTTAATAGCGCTTTATATAATTTTACCAGATTATCAAGAAGAATATCTTCTATGTCATGAATACATCCAAAATCCATTACATACAAAAGTTCTTTATTTTGAACAATAAAATTTCCATAATGAATATCAGAATACAATATATTATATTTATAAATATTTGTAAAGACAAAATCTACTATCATCATACCAATTTTATTTTTTTGTTCCTGCGTTGAGTTTAAAATAAATTCATTTAGATTTTGTCCTTCTATGAAGTACATGCTTAATATTTTTTCATTAGAAATACTAGGTATAAGTTCAGCTATTTTTATATTTTCAGAATCTTTCCAGTTATCACACATAACATGTTGATTATGATATTCTATGTTGTAGTCAAGCTCTTCTTCTAATTTATTCTTTATATCCTCAATTGCGTTATTTAGATTTGCAAAAGAATATAAATAAGTAATAATAGTATCAAGTATATATAAATCTGTTTTTACTTGTTCTTTTAAGCCAACATATTGAACCTTAATAACTATTTTTTTATCATCCTGATATATAGCTTTATGAACTTGACCTACAGAACCGGATTTATATACTTCATAATCTATACTTTTTACGTCTTTGAATAAATCTTTATCTGTTTCAAATAAATTTTTGATATACTTAGTTGTTTTTTCTGTAGAAAAAGGTTTACAATCGGAAAAAACAGAATTATTTTGGTCATTTTCTCCTAGACATATTATCTGGGATAATTTCGCTAAAACTCCACCATAAGATTGAAAGGTGTCTGAAAGACACTTTAATTTTGTAGCTTTTTTCACCAAAATATCACCCCCTTTTTCATTTTCAGAATTAGATATCGATGCTTCACCTAATAAGTAGTTATATAAAAAATTTACACATATACTTCCTGATCTTAACATTATTTATTGTTTAATTTATATAAGTTTAAATATAAATATTAAAAAAAAATGATTAAAAGAAATAAAATTTTAAAAAATAATAAATGTCATCAAAATTTATATCAGGAGAATTTTTCAGTTACTATTGGTATGTTGATGAAAAACAAACAGAAGTTACTTCTATAAGAGCTTATGGTTTAGATGAAAATAATAAAAATATATGTCTAAGAATAGACGATTTTACACCTTATATTTATTTAGAATTACCAGAAAAAACATCTAACGGGTACACCATAGATTGGAAATCAAAAGTACTATCTTTAGGTTCCCGTTTAGATGAAATATTAAAGAATAATACACCTATAAAAAAAACTTTGCAGTATAAACATAAATTATATGGTGCTAGAATAGATAAAAACGGAAATAAAGAAGTTTTTCCTTATTTATTATGCACCTTTTCAAATAGAGCAGATTATAAAAATTTATATTATATTTTAAAAAAACCTATTTATATTTTAGGTCTGGGGCAGATTATTTTGAAGATGCATGAACAAGATGCATCTGAAGTTTTACAGCTTGTATCATGTAGAGATATTCCAACTGCAGGTTGGATTAAATTTATAGGCAAAGAAGTAAAAGGAGATGATAAACTAACTCTATGCGACAAAGAGTATATGGTTAGCTATAGACAATTAAATAAATTAGATAAGAATATATTAGCTTGTCCAAAAATAATGGGTTTTGATATTGAAGTTAATTCTACCAATCCATCTGCTATGCCTCAAGCATCTAAACCTGGTGATAAAATATTTCAAATATCATGCGTCTTTTCTAGAGAAGGAGAAGGTGAAGAAAATTATGATATTTATTTATTGACTCTTGGTGAAGTTGATCCCGAATTATTAGGCGATAATGTAAGTGCTTATATGTATGAATCAGAGGCTGATTTGCTTGAAGGATTTACAGAATTAGTTCGAGAACAAAATCCAAATATAATAGTAGGATATAATATATTAAAGTTTGATATTCAATATATGATTGATAGAGCAAAATCAAGTGCCACTCATTTTTGTTTTAACGATTTTGCAAAGTTGGGTTTTCATATCGAAAATCAGTCCGAACAAAAAAAGATTAAATGGTCGTCTTCTGCTTTTAAAAACCAAGAATTTGATTATTTAGATGCTGAAGGTAGAGTGTTTGTTGATTTATTACCATTAATTCAGCGTGATTATAAGTTTAATAATTACCAATTAAAAACTGTTTCAAAAGAAATTTTAAATGATACTAAAGATGACTTGTCTCCAAAAGGAATTTTTAAATGTTATAGAATAGGTATTCAAAAGGAAAAAGATGGTACTTATAGTAAAAAAGCTATTAAGGCTATGAGTCTATGCGGTCGGTACTGTCTCAAAGATTCTATATTAGTTGTAAAGCTTATGGATAAATTACAAGCATGGGTAGGATTAGCGGAAATGGCAAAAACTACAAACATTTCTATTTTTGATGTGTTTACACAAGGTCAACAAAAAAAAGTTTATTCACAAATTTATAAGTATTGCATGTATCAAAATATAGTTGTTGAAAAAGATGCATATGTTACAAAAGAAAATGAAAGATATGTAGGCGCACACGTCTTTCCACCAATTCCAGGAAATTATGAACGAGTTCTTCCCTTTGATTTTTGCTTAACAGGAGATACACTAGTAACACTTTCAAATGGAACATCAAAAAGAATAGATCAAATGCAAAAAGAAGATTTAGTTTTAGGTTTTAATGAAAAAGGTTTTCAAAATTTTAAATTTATTAATGGTCTACAAAAAAAAGGTTTAAAAGAAACAATAAAATTATATTTAGAAGATGGTCGTACAATATCATGTACGCCTGAACATAAATTTATGTTGTGTGATAAAAGTTGGTGTGAAGCAAAGAATTTAAAAGATAAAGATGTTATGTGTGGAATGGAATATCCTGAAGATATCTCATATGATAATGAAAAATATTGGTCTTTAGAAGTTGATGGATATATTTTTAATATGAAAAATGAAGTTGAAAGAGAAAAAACAATAGCTTTTTCCAGAATGTTAGGATATATATTATCAGATGGAAGTATATATTTAAGCAATATTATCGAAGGATTTTGTATTTATTGTAATAAATTAGTAAATTCAAATTCTGCCTTAAATATTCATTATAAATCAAAATCTTGTAAAAAAAATCAAGAATATTTTAAGGAAAAAACAATTGAAGAAATTAAAGAATACTATGAAAATAAGGATAGAATCAAATCAAATTTAACACCGGATAAACGATTTAAAAAAAATGGTGGAAGCAATATTAAAAGGCCAATAAATCTTTATCAAATATTTACTAAAATAGAGTATGAGAAAATATTAGTTGAAAATTCTCATTTAAAAAATACAGATATTTTTAAAGAAATTGCTATACGATGGAATTTAATTAAAGACGATGAAAAAGAGCTTGAAAAATATAGAATTGCTCTTCCAAAAAATCAAGATGTATATTCTAAAAGTAATGAAAAAATATTTAGAAAAAATAATAAATCTTGTTATCTTATTTTCATGGTTGATGAAATTAAAAAAATCAAACTTGAATTTCCGGATATAAAAGTAAAAGAAATAAATAAAGAGCTATCTCACAGATGGAAATTAATTAAAAATAATAAAGACATAATTGATACTCTTAAAGAAAAAATAAAAAACTCTAACTATATAAAAAAAGATAATAATAATATCCAAAAACCAAAATCTGGATATTGGTTTTACTATAAAAATGAAGTTGATAATATAAAGAAAATAAATCCCTCTCTAAACAATAAAGAAATTGTAAATTTATCATATCAGCTATGGAGCAAACTCAAAATAGATAAAACAAATAAATACCAAATCATGTCTAACAATGATAAGTTTGAATATAAAAAAAAAATCAACGAATATGTTCCAAATGAAGTTATTACTCCAAAAATTAATATTCAGGAAAGATCCGAGGCTTGTTTTGGAACATTAATAGATGCAGAGAATTTTAAAAAAGATTTGATGAAAATTTTCAATATAGATATTACTATACGAAAAAGAGAAACTGACGACTTAGAGAGAAAAAAAAAAGGTATTACTTTTTCTTTAAACATACCATATTCAGTGTCAAAAATGTTTCATTCATTAGAAGATATTGTTATCGGTAAAAGATCAACACAGAATATGAAACTCCCTAAATTTTTACTTAATAAAAATTGTCCAAATTCAATTATTAAATCTTTTTTGGGAGGATTATATGGTGGAGATGGTTCATGTCCATCATTATCATCCAATTCATTTTCTAATATTAGATTTAAATGGACTACAATAGAAAAATGTATTGATAGTATGAAAGAAACTTTTGAAAATTTAAAATTTTTACATGAAAAAATAGGTATTAATATTAAAGTTCATGATCCTTATTTGATAACATATAAAAAAAATTCTATAAAACCTAAAGATTATCTCGAAAATAAAAGATATGATATATATTTAAGTGTATTAACGAAAGATACTCTAAAATTTAATAAAGAGATTGGATTTATTTATTGTGTCAATAAAAATTATAAATTAAACTTGGCCTCATCTTTCAAAACGTTTCATTCAATTAATAAAAAAATAAATTCTAAACATTATATCAAAAATATTGGAGTAGAAAATTGGTTCAAACCAAAACAATATATTATTAAAAGAGATGATATGTTTATACCATCATATAAACAAAAAATAATTAAAATTGAAAAAAATGGTTTACAAGAAGTATATGATATTGAGGTTGAAAATGTTCACAATTTTTTAGCTAATGGAATAGTATCACATAATTGCAGTTTATATCCAACAACTTAAGTATTAGGTTGTAAAAGGTAACTTTAAAAGAGTAATTACCTAGTCTTAATATAGAAATACTAAGGCAAGACACCTTAAAACGACGGGAATACCCTTAGAGCTCTAACTACCATCTTTATTTGGAAACTTATAAAGGGAACACGATTAATACTCGTACACAAAGGTAATAATGTTAGAGATTGGGCAATCCGCGGGTAAAAAATCTAAGTCCGTTATGATTAGGATATGATTTTCCTTCAACGACCGAGTGTATACTTGAATTTATAGTATGCCACGGGTGTCGGTAGATAATGATAGTTTAATCAACTTGAATCTGCTTAAGATACAGTCTAGTCCTTTGTGAAAGCAAAGGTATAAACGATTATAGCATACAACATAGACTACTCATCGTGGGTAACAGATCCAAATATTCCCGATGAAAAATGTAACGTATTTACTTGGCGAGATTGCTTGGGATGTATCCACGATTCAAAGGTCATAAAGTATAATGAATTAACAAAGTATATTGATGGTGAAAAAGAAATTATAAAAAAATTAAGGGATGAAAGAGATAGTAAAATAAACAAACATATTAGACAAACTTTTATAGACAAAATAAATATAAAAGTCGAAGCATTAAAACCTTATATATCTGAAAGATCAGATATAAAAAAAACTATACCAAAAAATCCGATGTGTGAAGAAAGGTATTATAGATTTCTTAAAGAACCAAAAGGTGTAGTACCAACTATTTTACAAAATTTATTAGATGCAAGAAAAAATACAAGAAAACAAATTAAAGAAAACCAAAAATTAATTAAAGATATAAATGACAATAAAAAGATTAAAGACTTGAATGATTTAAATAAAGTTTTAGATAAACGACAATTAGCCTATAAAATAGTCGCAAATTCTATGTATGGAATACTTGGAGTTAAAAAAGGACTTTTACCCTTTATGGCAGGGGCTATGGTTTGCACTTACATGGGAAGAACAAATATTGAAATTGTGGCTGATACAATTACAAAAAAATATGGAGGAAAGTTAGTGTATGGGGATACTGATTGTGTTTTAGCAACAGAACCGGTATTAATAAAAACTAAAATTTTAGATAAAAATATTATAGAATATAAAACAGTTGAAGAATTAAGTGATGGAAAATGGCAAAGAATTAATCCCAATAAAGAAATTTCAAAAGCTAAAGATGGTTATCAAATATGGAGCGATAAAGGTTTTACAGATATTATAAATGTTGTTAGATGTGGAATTGTAAAGCCATTAAGTAGAATATTAACACATGTAGGTGTTGTAAATTGTTCAAATGAACATTCTTTATTAACTGAAGATTTAAAGAGTATTACACCTTCAGAAGTTAAAATCGGAGATAAATTATGTATTTCTGAATTACCTCTTCCCGATGATACACCTAAAAAACCTGTTTATAATAATAAACTTACAAAAGAAGCGATTGAAAAATTTATAATACCTACATTTGAATATGAAGGATTAACAGCTGAATTAGCATTTGCATGGGGATTATTTTATGCAGATGGAAGTTGTGGCGAATATATATGCAATACAGGTTATAGCAAATCATCATGGGCTATTAATAATCAAGATAATAAACTTTTAGAAAGAGTACATGATATATTAGTAAGAAATGAAAGAACTCTGTCTTTTAAAATTTTAGATACTATGAAATCTTCAAGCGTTAACAAACTAGTTGCAAAACAATTTTCAAAAAGAATAGAACATAAAAATACTATAGTTACTTTTGTTTCTAAATATAGAAATCTATTTTATGATAATAGAAAATACAAAAAAGTTCCAATTATTATATTTAATTCACCATTTGAAATTAGACAATCTTTTTTTATGGGTTATTATGCTGGTGATGGAAGTAAAAAAGATCCATGTATATCTTTGTCCAATAAAGGCGCAATTGGTTCTGCTGGATTATTTTATTTAATGAAAAGTATAGGATATCAAGTTAGTATAAATACCAGAGAAGATAAAGTAGATATATTTAAACTTACAGGATCAACACCTGAAATAAAAATGAGATATACACCCAACGCAATTAAAAAGATTATTCCTTTAGAAAGTAAAGATAATGAATATATTTATGATATTCAAACAGAAAATCACCATTTTGCAGCTGGAATTGGTCAATTAGTAGTACATAATTCAAATTACATAAATTTTCCTCATTTAAAAACAGCAGAAGAATCTTGGGATTATGCCCTTAAAGTTTCAAAAGAAGTATCTGCATTATTTCCTCCTCCAATATATTTAGAGTTTGAATGTGCTATATATTGGCAATTCTTTATACTTACAAAAAAACGCTATATGTATAGGGCCTGTGGAAGAGATGGTATAGTAGATAAAAAGATAGGCAAGAAAGGTGTGTTACTAGCCCGTAGGGATAACGCGTGTCTTATACGGACGATATATGAAAAATTAATTTCTATGATATTTGACAAAATACCGCGAAATGATGTTATAAATTATATTTTAGATGAATTAAATAGAATGTGTTCTAATTCTGTGCCTCATAAAGACTATGTTATAACAAAATCAGTTGGTGATATAAATAATATGAATGTATCGGAACCTTATAAGGATGAAAAAGGTAAATGGAAAGTAAAAATCGGAAATTATATTGCTCCTATGTTACCGAAAAATGCAAAAGAAAAAGAGAAAGAAATTTTAAAGAAAGAAGCTATAGATGATATTGATTATTATAGAAAATGCTTACCTGCAGTAGTTCAACTCGCCGAAAAAATGAGAAGTCGAGGTCAAAGAGTTGATGTTGGAACTCGTTTAGAATATATTATAGTTGATTCAGGTAAAAATAAAAAACAATATGAAAAAATAGAAAGTATTGATTACTTCCTACAACACAACGATATATTGAGAATCGATTTTTATGATTATGTCAAGCTAATGATTAATCCTATAGATGACCTTTTAAATGTGGCTTTCAATAAAAATATCGAGGATGGTTATAGATTTAAAAAGGACTTTATACTTGAACAACATAAATTTCGTTCTGTATATAGAAAAAAAGTTATAGATGAGATTAAAAATTTATTTTCACCACGACTTATGTTTATAAATTAAAATTTTATTTTATACTTATAATTAAGTGTAAAATATGTTTAAAAGGTATGTATTTTTTATATTAGGTGTGTAAAAAGATAATAGAAGCTCTCTTCGTGTAATTCCTGAAAAATGGAAGGATGAGCAAATCCTGCCCTCCCTTGGAGGTAAATAAATTACAAGCATAATCAATGAAGCAGGGTTTTATATAAACTTATTATGCGTTCAAATAAACCAGTTGCTCAAAAATTTCAAGAAGCTATTTGTGAAGAAATACTTGCATCTTTGAGGATGGTTATAGATTTAAAAAGGACTTTATACTTGAACAATATAAATTTCGTTCTGTAGATAGAAAAAAAGTTATAGATGAGATAAAGAAATTATTTGCACCACGACTTATCTTTATAAATTAAAAATTTATTTTAGACTTAAATTTAAGTGTAAAATAAAATGAATATTATAATTAAATTTTTATTTGTATTTTAGAATAAAAAAATGATTTTTTTTATTAATTGTCATAAATCTAACAAACTAAAAATGGAAAAATCAGTTTTAAGGTGCGACGATATCTTAAAAAATAAAACTGAATTAGTTGAATTAATTCATGAAGAAGAAAATCAATTAGTAGAAGTATTCGATAGTCTATTAAAAATAGACGACACTGGTAAAATTTCTGAAACTAAACCTATCGACAAAATAAAAGAAAAATGCATATCCTGGTTCGTTTCTAATATATTAAAAAAACAAACAACATATACTAACCCAGGTTCAATATCATATCTATTATACGGAGAAATATTGAGTGAACATTCGATAAATATTAAATTTGGAACGTTTGGTCAAATTTTTGCAGAAGAACTAATAAAAACAAAAGATAACCTAGAATTGTTAAAGTGTGGTGTTCAAAGTATAAATAAAATAAAAAAAAAAGATATTGACTTAATCTTTATAGATAAAGATAAAATAATAGTATATTATCGTGAGTTAAAAGGAAATATAAGTCTTGATTCGGAAAAATTGCCAGCAACTATAGATAAATGTAAAGAGATTGAAAGCTTTCTAAAAGAAAAATATTCGGACTATAGTATTGACATGGGAATTTTAAATTGGAGTGTATTTAATAGAAAAATTCTAGATAACAAAATAGTTACGCATATAAAGCAGTTTGAAAAAAATGGAATAAAAGTAGACCACATGGAAGATTTCTTAAATATAATTGACGTTAGTTGGGATGAAGATGATTTTAAGTTGTATTATAGAGAAATTGGAAATAAAATAAAGAATAGTAAAAGTGTGGTTTAATTATTAATAATTTTTGATAACTAAATGTTTGGTATTTATTTCATCCCCAATACGATTATTATAAAGCTTAAACCTATATTTTTTATCATACTCTTCAACTATATACCCATTATACAATTCTTCTATAAATTTAGTTTTTCCAATTATCATTAAACACTTAATTTTTGTATTTTTAAAACATGAAGCCAGTTTCTTTTGTTCTTCTTTGCCAAACTGACAATATCCATAATCAGTAAATTCACTATCATATGGAGGATCTAAAAACATAAAATAATTTTCATCATTATAGTTTTCAAATACATATTCAAACCCCTTGTTTAATATTTCTGTTCTATTTAATAAGATTTCATAATCCTTGTTCGTTAATTCACTATAATTTATAGTTTTATATTTACCAAAAGGTATGTTAAATTTACCATGTTTATTGTATCTTAACATACCTCTAAAACATGTTTTTCTTTGATAATAAAATCTTTTTGCTACGTCTAATTCGTTATCAACTTTCATTTCATCTCTAATTTTATAATATGTATTTTCATCGTTTGGTGACCCTTTCATAAATTCATAAATTTCTTTCCCTTTCCCATCTCCCATACTTTTATATAAATCAATTAATTCGGTGTGAACATCACTTATAACAGCATCAACAGGATTTAAATAAAAATATACCGAACCACCGCCTACAAATGGTTCGATATATTTGGTATAGTGTTTGGGAAAATACTTTTCAAACATTTTAATTTCATCACTTTTTCCACCACTCCACTTAATTAAAGGTTTTAAGTGTTTTAATACAGGTATATTATTAATTTCTTCCGTATCATTATTATTTTTCGATAATAATTCGGATTTACCATTTAATAATTCAATTAAAGCATCTTTATTCTTAGATTTATATTTTGTAAATCCGAACTCTTCACACTTCGCTAAAAGTTCTACTCTTGATAATTTAAATAAATCAATTTGCTCTGTATCAATTTGCTCTATATCAATTTTTTTATTTATTAATCCAATTAATTCTCCTTTATTTTTAGATTTATATTTTTCGATACCCAATTCTTCACATTTTAAAAATAATTCATTCTTAGATAATTTGGTTAAGTCCATCTTTATTTTAAAAGATAAAATTACATTTTTAAATCAATTTTTAATTTTCGGTAAACTTAAAAATATATTTCTATTTTTTTTGCTTATTTTTCCTATAAAAGAAAAAAAATTGATTTTTATTTTTATTTATCAGATTTATGATAATTAAAAATGGAAAAATTAATTTTAAGGTCCGATATCTTAAAAAATATTTTTATAAATATAAACTTGAATGAAACTGAAATATATAGTAAAATATTAAATGCAACTAATTCCGATAGCGAAAAAGGTTTTTTATTTGAAACTTTATGTGAATTATTAATTATATCAAAGTGTATAGATGGTATAAATTATGATGAAATAAAAGCAGGAGAATATCCCTCTTTAAACTCTCTTAAAGATATAAAAGAAGTGTTTAAAAAGAAAATAAGATCAAAAGAAGGTGGCGTATCTGATATTTTAATTGAAAAAGATGGATATATGGTGTCTTTTTCTATTAAATATAAAAATACCTTCTTACCATCATCTAGCGATGTAACTCATATTGATAGTACCTTTAAGAAAGAAAAATATAAAATAGGTTTAATTGTTAAAGATAAAAATCTTGTTGTAAATCATAAATATACAAATAACAAATCTGTGCATAAAATTGTACACGATAAAGTTATATTAGATAAATTACTTTTTGATGAAGGAGATGTTATTAAAGGTATAAAAGTATTTATTGATAAATTTAAAAAATATAAAAATAATATTGAAGGATTTTATGAACGTATAAATATAAATTATTTAAATTCAGGAAGAAAACAACTTGTCTTAAAGTTACACCAAAAATTAGCTTTTCTAAAATTTGTAAAAAATGTAAAAAATTCCGAGCTTAAACATATTATATCACACAAACCGCGTTCTGGTAAGAGTATTTTAATGCTTTTAATGTCTTTGTTTCTTCTAGAAAATAAATACAAAAGGATACTTATTATGACAGCTATACCAGATACTATTAGTGATTTTGTATCCGCATTAGATACATATATTGATTTTAAGGATATTAAATATAAAATACAAAAAGAAGATGATTTTAACTTTATAGAAGAAAATTTTTCGGGTATTATATTTGCGTCTCTTCAGTACTTTAAGACAGATGCAAATAAAAAAATAGACCTTTTAAAGAAACTTAATTTTGATGTTATTTTTAACGATGAATGTCATATAGGTGGAACAACTATAAAAACACAAAGAAATATTCTTGATATAAATCAAGATGATATTCTAGTTGATAATATTAATAAAAATATTAAATTAAATATATTTGCGTCAGGAACTTCTGATAAAGCTAAAAAATATTATAAAGTTAAACCTTACTGTATATATGAATGGGAAATTGAAGATGAAGCTTACATGAAAGAATTGAAAAAAGATACAGATATTGAAAATATTATGTCTTTTAGGCATGGTTCTATGTTTAAAGAATGTTTGAATGATATTTCTTTAAATAAGGATTATTCAAATTGTCCTACACAAGTTCTTATGAAGTCTTTATTGCCTCAAAATATTATTAATAAAATTATTGAATATAATACTAAAAATAATACAGACTATGGCTTTTCATTTTCTTCTTTATTTGCTCTTAAACAAGTTAATAATAAACATAAATATGAAGAACAGTTTGAGATATGTTCTAGTTTAGATGGAATAGAAATGTTAATCAGTATACTTGACAATATCATTTCAGACGATAAAAATAAACTGACAATTATGAAACAAGTAGAAAAAACACAATATAAATATAAATCTAGAATTTCTACCAGAGAAAATCCTTTGCTTACTATTATTTTTTTACCAACTAATACACGAAATAATACGATAGATGGATTACAAAAGACCTTGAAAAAATTTTTAGAAAAAAATAAGTTATGGGGTGATTATAATATCGAATATTCTAATTCTGTTGAAGATACAGGAGATATTAAACAAAAATACAACGATTTTATTAAAAGTATTATGAAAAAAACAAAAGAAGATAAAAAGAAAGGATGTATTTTATTTTTAGGAAATAAAGGTGGCACAGGTATTACTTATCATGATTGCGATATTTCAATTTCTTTGGATGATGGACATAATATTGATAATCAAAAACAAAAATATTCTCGTGTTTTAACCGAAGCACCAGATAAAACAATCGGTATTAACATCGATATGAATATTCAAAGAACTTATATGTTTTTACTCGATAAAATTAGTAATTTTAGAAAAATAACAAAAAAAGATATGACTAACGATGAAATACTCTATTATCTATTTAGTAATAATATATTTTTATTTGACCCTTTACATTACGACAATAATAATTTTAAAGTTGATGAGATTAAATCATACTATAAAAATGAAATTAAAAATATGATGAAAGAAATTGACGATACTCTACTTCTTGAAAATATTATTTGTAATGATGATTTAAAAGATATTATTAAAACAGACTGGAAAAATTTAAGTATTAAGAATATTAATCCTGTTCTTGAAGGAGAGCAAAAAAATTGTCCTAAACCAAGTACAACTCATGTTGAAATTGATCACTCTGAAAAAGATAAAATTAAGACAGATATAGAAGAAAATATAACCGATGAAGATGAAGATGAAGTTAAAGAAGAGTTAATTAATCAAACATTTGAAATGTGTAAAAGTTTTATGTTCCCCTTATTATCTATTTTGTCAAGAGAATATAATATTATTAACTTTAAAGACATATTCGAAAATGGTATTTGTAGAGATATAATTTTAAAAATCTGCCAAGAAAAAAAAATTGATTTAAACAATATTAATTACAATAAAATAAAAAACATTATGTCAGAAATTATAGATATGAATGATGATATTGTTATTTCTATAAGAGAAATTTACAGGATTGCTACTCCTTCTAATTTACGTTCTTTAATTGAAAAACATTTCATTCCTTCTAAAGACGAAAAAAAGAAAAATGCTGAAATACCGACACCTGTTAAATTAGTAGATGATATGCTTTCTAAAATTCCATCTAATTATTGGAACAACATTCATACTACATTTGAACCTTGTTGTGGTAAGGGTAATTTTGTTATAGGTATATTTGATATGTTTTTTATTGGTCTTGAAAACAAAATACCTAATAAAATTAAAAGATGTAAGGCTATTATGACTAAATGTATTTATTTTGCCGACTTAACTACTTTAAATGTATTTATAACAACCGAAATATTAAAATGTCATATTGAAGATAAATGTGGGGTTAAAGTAGATTACGAATTTAATTCAAATATAGGAAATACGTTAAACTTGGATATAGAAGATAAATGGGGATTGAAGGGAATTGATTCTGTAATAGGAAATCCTCCTTATGAAGAGATTAGCGAAGAAACAGGTGAAAGTAAAGGAGGTACTAATCAATATACGAAATTTATAAATTATAACATAAATAAGTTAAACGATAAAGGATATCTATTATTTATAAATCCAATATCGTGGATAGGTCCATCTACAAATAAACAATCAGGTAATGATTTACTTCATAATGTGTTTTTAAAGTACGATTTATTGTATCTAAATTTAAATGAATGTAAAAAATATTTTAAAGAAGGATCTACGTTTTGTTTTTACTTGTTAAATAAAAATATATCAGAATGTATGACTAATGTAATAAGTAAACATAAGAACGAAATTTCGATATCGAAAATAAATTTTAAAAATTATAAAGAAATGAAATTTTTACCAATTCATATTACAGAGGAAACAATTGATTTAGTAAAAAATGTAATGAGCAATAAAAATAAACTTAAAATTTGTAGAAGTCGAAAATTAGATACATCTACTAAATTTGGAAAAGAACATCTATCTTTGGTTAAAAATGAAAAATTTAAATATATAACTTATCATACAACAAGTAAAACTTTTTACTCAGATATTAAGCTCGAAAATTTTAATAATTCTAAAATTTTATTGAATATGTCTGGTCATTTAAATCCTATTATTGTGGATAATTGTAATATTACTGAAAGTAAATTTTACATAGAATTGGAAAAAGACGAAGACAAAAAAATTATAAATATTTTTAAAAACAATAACATAAAAAAATATCTAGAATTATGTAAATATAGCGGTTTCAATTCCAGAATTGTTTTAGAAAATATATCGTATAATTTAGATGAACTTGATTTTGAACCTAATTTAAATTCTTTAATTAAAGAGGTTAAACCTAGTATGGAAGTAAAGATAGATGATATAGATTCTAAAAAATATACATGTGAATGTGGAAATACTTTGAATAAAACAGGAAAGTTAAAACACGAACAATCTTCAAAACATAAAAATTTTATTGAGAATCAAGAAAATAGAACCATAAAAGAACCTAAAAACGTAATAAGTGAAATAAGTTATAATAAATATAATGTTGTTGAACTTAAAAATTTAGCAAAAGAAAAAGGTATTAAAGGATATTCGAAGTTAAAAAAACAAGAATTAGTTGATTTATTAAAAAAAGTGTAATATCTAGTCTCCATTTGATGTAAATTTACTTCATTATATTTTTTCTTAACCATAATAACAGATTAAGAAAAAAAATATTAAATATATAGTTAAAACTAACTATATATTTTTTCTATATCTATAATACGTTGTTTTGATAGTTTGAAATATTTTTCAATCCCTATAAAATTTTTATTTATATTTAAGCATCCTACGCCAATTGTACCTGAACCCATAGTACTATATCTCATTCATTCGAATATGTTTTTGTGCGATATTCGATTAATTTAATTGATTTTTGTGTTTCATGTATAGTATCAAACTCTATGAGTTAATTTGGAACATGTTGAGTGTATATTCACTATCGCGAATCAATTTATTATTTTTACCAAGATAATGTTCTTGCTTCAACATTTTACCTATTCTTTTTTACTATTTAATATTATTTTTTTATATTTGTAGGTATCATCAAACCTTGATGATTATATTTTAATATTTCTGAACTTGCAACAGCACCTCCTTTCGAAAAATACGCAAATATCTTCTATACATTTCATAGGTCTATAATTTGCAACTAAAAATTGTATTGTTTTATTTTTTTGTGAAAGTTGTTTATACAACTTAATTTTTTTTTTACGTTTTTTTTCCTATAAAAGAAAAAAAATTGATTTTATTTTTTTATAAAATAAAAAAAAATTATATTGAACATATAACTATGGTTATACAAGATACTTTAAATAATGACATAACTTTTGAGGTTGCTCAAGAAACTATTTACGAAGACATAAAAAATAAATATTTAGCTGCTAATTGGGATAGTTCATGTATAATAGAGTATAATACTTATTCTTATAAGTATTCTCCTAATATTGAACTTGATATATATACAAGAATTTACCAAAAAAAAATCATTAGTCAAGTGATATTACACAATGAAACTGTTTTAAATAAAAATTTTATTGTTGAAAAAGAAGAAACTATAGATGACAAAATAAATGAATTTATTGACTTCCTTTACAATATTAAATTTAACTATGTATACAGTAAAATAGTAGATAATCTCTTGCTTAAAGATACACAAAATAAAGAAGAAAAAAAAACAATTGCAAAGTTATTTATTAAGCACGATATAGTAGATGATTGTTGTGTTTGCTTGGAAAAAAATACTGTGTTGACTAAATGCAAACATAACTTATGTAGAATATGTTCGTATAATTTGTATAAAAATAGTAAAAGTGAACATATACCTTGTCCAATATGTAGGAAATGTATCACAAATATTCATCTTTCGGATGAAGAAAGTAATAACGCGTACTCAGATGAAGACTAATAAATTTATATTACGAATATTATCATACTACATATTAGTATGATAATAAAATGTGTTATTTTATTTTGATTTAAAATATAATTTGAATAAATAAAATAATGATGATGGATATTAACAAAGAAACTATAAGTAGGTTAAAATTTATAGGAAAAATACAAATTGGAGATAAGGTAAATCTTAGATATATGTATATTCAACCGGATGGTTTAATTACACAAATCTCCCGTTCTTTATTACAAGATAATAGGGCTAAAACTTTGTCATTCTTACAAGATACCATAAATAAAACTTTCGAAATACTTAAATGTTACGAAAGAACGAAAAAAAATGCAGATAAAATAATGTGTATAAATCTTGTTAATGACCTTAAAAATTCAAAAAATGGATTGAACAATTTAAAAGAGACATATGCCATGGATGTAAAATTTATATGTGATTTAGATACTTTGTTGCAAACTATTGATGCAAAATTAACAGAGTTAGATAAAGCACCATTTTCTCCTATATTACATTCTTTAAATACCACTACCTTTCCACCTATGGATAATCTTCCTCCGCCACCTTTTTTCTCTTTTAATTCAAAAAGCAGTAATGAAGATGATTTAATAGAAGGAGATGAACTTTAAAATTCTTGTTTGTCGATAAAATATAAATATTTAAATGCTTGTAGTTGTACTATGACATCGCTTACATCGTCAGATTTTTTCATCGATGTTAATTCACTTAATGTATCAAAATCTTCTCTCTCGGCTAAAATAGTACTTGCTTCATCAATAGCCCACTTTTTTCTAATCGATTTATCTACTGCTTTATAACTTGTTTTTCCTGTTTTTGTAGTTTTTTTTAATTTTTCAGCGCCAAGTACTTGTGTTTTATAATAGCTTGGAAATTCAATAACTTCTTTAAATCTTCCATACTTAAAAAGAAAATAAGATTCACAATGTTGTCCTAATTTTAGCGCCATAGTATTCACTTTTTTTCCAAAACTCATCTGTTGTTCTACTATAACATAAGATACATTATCAAAATATTGAGAATATTTATCCAACACACCTATTAAATTATGGCATAATTCAATATCAAAATACTTATTTTTATTGGTACCCGTAGTTAAATCTACATTCTTTAATAAAATTTTTTTACCATTCATGTAGACTGAATCCAATATTTTTCTAAATTCAGGTGTACATGTCCCATCTAAGTTATATCTTTTTAATTTTGAAATATTTTTAACTTCAATTAAATCTTTTAAGTTTATTTCCTCTATGTAGAATGCAAAATTTTTTTTACCTATATCAAAACTTGCTATCCATATAATATTATTTTCGTTATCACTCATTTATATTTATATTTTTTAAACTTTTATATAGGTTTAAAAAAATTATTATACACCCAATTTAGGGTCACAATAATCAAGAATAGGATCTTGTTGATTGTTTATAAAATCTGAAATCACTTTTGGTATATCTGCATCTTTAGGATAACTATTCTTATTATAATTTATAGACATATTGATATTACCCATTAAGCTTGTTAAAAATAAATATGATGTAGGTGTAATATTGTATTTAAGAGAAATATTATATATACAATCTGCAATTTGCTGAGTTTTATCTTTCCAAATATCGTTAAATTGAATTTCAAAAATATTTTCAAAACTTATTTTTGTTAAAGGTTGATATTTATCGAGATTTTGCAAAATAAAAAGAGCTAGATTAATATTATCGTCAGAAGGAATTGATATTGGTTTAAAAGTTTTATTTTTCCAGTTTGTATCATTATAATAGCCAATATATTCTATATTCGAAAAATCTAAGAAAATAGTTTTATACTCATTGTAACTATATTTATCCATAATAGCTTCTTCTATATACTTATATGTATCGTCTTTAATCGGTTCTCTTTGAGGAACAGTATGTAATTGAAATAAATTTATGAAAAAATTTCTCAAATAACTATCCAATTCAATTATATTATCTTGTGTCCAAGTTGAAGTTGATGAAGGTAATACTGGCGGAGCTGGAGGATTTACTGGTCTTGGCGGATTTATTGGCCTAGGAGGAGGATTTATTGGTCTTGGTGGATTTACTGGTGGTCGTTTATGCGGTTTTACTGGTTCTACAGGACTTGGTGGTGGATTTACCGGATGAGGATTTGAGGTATAATTTTGTATAATTAATACCATAGCATAAATTAAAAGGATAGTTAAGAGTCCTATTAAAATATTATATATAATCATTTATTATATATAATAAAATTTATTTTATAATTGTCCGCAATTTGTAATTACAATATTTTGATATGTATCTCCAGATTGTGTACCTAAACTTTCAATTTCTGTTACTATGTTCATTCCATTTATTACTCTTCCAAAAACTACATGCTTACCATCCAACCATGGAGTTGCTACAGTTGTTATAAAAAACTGACTACTATTTGTATTTTGTCCAGAATTTGCCATAGAAAGTAAACCTGCTCTATCATGTCTTAAAATAAAATTTTCATCGTTAAATGTTCTTCCATATATTGATATACCTCCTGTTCCATTATTATTTGTAATATCACCACTCTGTAACATAAAATTTGGAATAACACGATGAAACTTGCAGCCTTTATATGTTAATCCTCTATCACCTGCACATATAGAACGAAAATTTTCCGCGGTATTTGGAACAATATCTGTAAATAACTCTATTTGTATTCTTCCTACGTAATTATTGTTTATAGCAATATCTAAAAACACTTTTGAATTTGTCATTTTTATATATAAGTTTAACCTTTAAATTTTATTTTTAGCCAAAAGCCAAGAAGAAGATTGTATTTTTTCTCCTAACCCGTCTACAAGTTTTATATTTAATTTTTCACATATAGTCTTTTCCGGTATTTTTTCATTTGTTTGATCTCCTGCATTTGTAAATATATTTGGACAGATACATTCCAAAGTTTTACAGACAGATTTATCTTCATCTATAGATAAAACAGCCATATCAACAACTTTTAAACTTCTGATTATTTTTAATCTTTCATTTTCGGGCATAAAACTTGAACCCTTCTTAAGAATAGCCTGTTTATCATTATTTACTATTACTACTAGTTTATTGCCTAACATTTTACTTTTTTCAAAATATTCTATATGACCTGCATGTAGGGGATTAAAATAACCGGAACAACAAACAATTACTTCTGACATTTTTTATTATATATATTATTTTATTTTTTATTTTATAGTTTAAAACGTCTTTTATAGTCAGCTACACTTGCTCTAAATGTAGGTTTATTCCATAAAATATACAAACTTAAAGCACCAGCAGTTGTCGGATCTTTCCAATTTTCTCTTGATCTATGTCTTTTAATATATCTTTCTTTACGTGCAGGGTCTTTATGCTTTATAAAATCGGAGTACCCTGAAGCCCCAAAATCTGTATGCTTTCCATTTGAAAAATAAGCTCTATATTTTTTTTCTTTTTTAGGAGATTTAACAATTTTTATGAGTTTCAATTTACCTTTACTTTTCGAACCTATTTTCGAACCTCTTTTTGAAGTTCTTCTTTTCAAAGTTCTTCTCTTAGATTTACTTTTAGCCATTTATTACATAAAATAAAATAAAAAATTTTAATTATCATTATATGTACAATAATCCTGAATTAGTTCGTAATTTTTATTGTATACACCCATTTTGTGCGCTTCTTCTAATAATGCTTCTAACATTACATGAAACTTTTCTGTATGTCCTATTTCATCGCATAAGCAGTGACATATTTCATGAATAAGAACATGTAAAAGCATCATATCGTTGTAATATTCTCCATTTTCATCGCGTAAACACAAATAAATTTTATGTTTATTTATGGTATATGATTTATCTCCTCTATACAAGGATATTTCATTTAAAATGTTTTTTCTATTATTCAAAGGTTCGAGTACACCATAGTATATTTTTTCATCTGTAAATAATGGTTCAACTTTTTCTTTTAATACTTTTAATTTAGGATCGCTTTGTAGAGTAAATTCTTCAATTTGTGTAACTACTAACCACATAATCCCTCCAACTATTAATAGAAATAAAATGATATTATTTAATGTTGTTGGACTTAATTTCATTTATATTATATAATTTAAAATTAAAATTGAAAAAAAAATTTAAATGCGTTTTAAAAAACAAAATGCAAGAAGAGTTTCGTTCTAGAGGATTAAATTCTTTAAAAAAAATTTTTAGTAAGGAGCAAAATATTATTACATTTGAAAAAAATATTTACCAAGCATCTTTAAAAGCAGTGAAAAAGTATGAAAAAGTTGAAGATGTTTATCTGTATAATATATATCAATTTATTAATGAGTATAAAAATACATGTAATATACAGGAAAAATTAAAAGAAATAAAGGACGAAAAAATACACTGGAAAAATATTTATTTTAACGATATGATAGACAGAGAAATAGAGCAAGATAATTTCTTAATTAGACCAATCGAAATAGAAGAAGGAGTGTTAGAATGTAAGTGTGGGTCTAAAAGAGTGTTTAGTTATCAAAAACAATGTAGAGGTGGAGATGAAAGTTCTACAACATTTGCGGAGTGTGTTGCATGTAAAACTAAATGGCAATATAGTGGATAAACATAGTGGATAAATATAGTGGATAAATTTTTAAACTTAATTTAAGTTTAAAAATATTTATGCTTCAATATTACTTAAAATTCTATCTATTTCAGATAGAACATAAGGGTTTCTATTTATAGTTTCTATAAGTTTTTTTGGTCCTTTTCCTGATTTTTCGTACACATATATTTTATCATTTATATACTCGTAAATTTTCATGATACCATTTTTGCATTTTTCAAACATTATCGTATTTTTACCATCAACAGGTAGTTCTCCATAACAATTTACACCTCTCCAAATATAACCTTTATTAGCAGGCATATTTTTTAAGTTATCTAAAATAAAATTTGGAATACTATCTACTAGTTTAAAAAATCTATCTGTCTCTTTTTTTAAATGATTTTCCGATGGACCATCATATCTTCTTAACTGGTATTCATTATCTAAAATTTCCTTGTCTTGTATTTTTTTTTGTTCTGATTCTTCATTCTTTTTTGTTTGTTTTTCATTTGCTTTTTTAAGTTTAGATTGTCCTTCAAGTCTATTATTTACAAATTCTTTATCATAAAGCCCTAAACCAACATCGATATATTTTTTTTTTAGAATCTCTAACTTGCTTTCATAATCCGTCTGAGATAAACTTAGTTTTTCTATTTGTTTTTTATTGAACTCAAAATTTGTTTGAGAATTACGTAGTCTATCGATAGTATCTTTATTTCTTTTTATAATATTTTCGGTTTGTTTAATCTCCGAATTAATATTATTTCTTGTTGAAATTCTAAAATTTTCCATTACTTTAGTTTATGTTTTTGATTTTACAAAACAATTAAAAATTTAAATCAATTTTATTTTTGCATATAATAAAATGAGTACTGATAATAAAGATTTTGATTTCAAAATTAATCCTTGTAAAGCTTGTAAAATTAAATGTCCAAATCCAGAGGATGTAAATTGTATAAATAATTGTTGTTATGAAACTCTTGGAGCATTTGAAGGTGCATGGTCTCTTAATCAGGTGAGAAATTTAGACGATGCTAAAAATTGTTACGATTGTGTTAGTCAAAGTATTGATTGTATGGGAAGGGATAGATGTGACTTAAGACTGACTGCCGCACCTTTTTTTAACCAAGCTCCTCATTACTTTCCAGAAATTTTTCAACAAACAAAAAATGTAGAGAAAGCAAAAAAAATATGTTATAACTATTGTTTGGATTGTAAATATACAAATACATGCATGCAAAATTGCGATACTGATTCAGATGCAATTGAGTCTTTTGACAAAAATAAATCTCAAAGCTCTGCTCCTAATACAAATAATGTATCAAATAAAAGAAGTTATAGAGAAACCAATCCAGTATCTTTTTATACTGGATTTATTATAGGCAGTGTTGTGTTTATATCAATAATACTTTTATTCATTAGAACCTTACTTTATGGTAACAAATTTTAGACGAAATTTTTTGTCTTTAAATTAAAATTTTTTATATCTTTAAATTAAGATATAAAAAAATAATTTAGATTAGTTCTCTGCATAAAGGACATGCTTTTCCTACAGATTCACAAAATCCACTTCCTATTTTAGAATACTTTATATTATTGTAGCATGGTCTACAAACGTTGTGGTCACAATCAGTTAGTACCTTATTTGGTTCCATGCATATACAGCATTCATCCATAAAAGTATTTTCACATAGCATGGAATATGCGTAAATAAGTTTTTCTTTTTGCTTTATTTTATATTCAGAATCTATTTCATCTAGACTTTTTGAATACACATACTCATCCCTAAAATTTTCAAATAAAAATGTTATAATTTCTTCTATGGTTTCAAATGAATCTACATAATCTTCTTTATTGTTTAAATATACTCTATTATCTATATGATAATCCGATTTTTCATAATCTACTATGGTAAAATCGAAGACCAATAATTTATTCCAGTTTGGATGTTTTTTAATTTCGATATTTATTTTTAGGTCATTAAAGATATAATCTTGTATAATAAATTGTTTTTTTTTACAAGTTTTATTCTCATAATCTTCACAAATAATTTTTATAGCTTCTTCGGTGCTTATATTTTCCATTTTACTTTTTATTTTTTATTACTTTCAAAAATTTAAATTCATTTTTTTAATAATGTTTGTATGTTTGTTGTTATAATCTCTTGAATATCATATTTGCTAAAAGGTTTGCATATATCGTTTAAGTTTTTAAGCCCTGTAATATACTTTTTAAATCCAGATACTTCAGTAGGATTTAAAACTTTTATTAACTTCATTTCTTTTAAGTAGATAAGTAGATATGATATATAGATAATGCGAGCACAATGATTGTATAATTTATAATCATACAATTTTTCATAACTAAATATTAAGTATCTCTCTTCTAGAGCTTTTAGCTGACTTTGAAATAGTTTAATCGGATTTTCAATATAAATATTAGAATATGGTGTTTTATATTCATAAGGTTTGTAATGGTAAGATTGTTTAATACCTCCAAATTCAAGATCTTGATTTATAGACATTATAAATTCAATTATATGGTTTGTTATTTCATAAACTTTAGTTGTTACTTGAATTTTTATCATTTTTTGTTCAGGCAATAACACCCTTGATATTAATAAAGGACCGACATAGTCTCTCATATCCGCATTTTTAAGTTCATAAGATTCATTTATATTCTCTTTATTTGGAAGAGAAAATATAGAAGTATCGAAATATTTTTCAATATCTAAACATACTAAAAAAACTTCGTTAAATAACCATTCTGTATAATGATCATTAAGTTGTGTATAACCATCTTTTTCCATCATTACCAAATCAAAAATAATTTCTTCTTCATTTTTTATGGTAAATACAGGACTAAATATTTTTATATCTATATCTAACGTTGGATCGACTATATCATTTATAACAATACTTGATAATGAGTATATTTTTGAATATATTTCACATGCTGCTCCACCAAAGATATAATATGGAGAATCTAATAAGCTAGCTTTTCCATTCATATTTTTTTTTATTATAACTTCTTCGTCCTCTTCTTCCGTATGTATTATACACTCAGTATTACCTTTATAATAATATTTATGCCAAGGAATTTCGGATATTTTATTTATTAGCATAAAACCAAGAGGATATATATTTTCTAACCATATATTACGTTCTTTGTCTTGAGTATACTTATATTTTAATGATGTACTCCTACTTTTATATTCTTTTCCCCCCTTCTTTTCAAAATTTTCATCTGAATCTATATCGCTCATTTTATTATAGTAAAATAAATTATTATTAATAAATAATACATTATATTTTTTTCAATTTTAAACTTAATAAAGTGTAAAATTAAGTTATATTTTTAAAGTTGTAATTCACTGGTGTAAATTTTTTTATAATACTTCTGCTGCTTCTGCTTCAGTATTTATTTTAGCCAAGAATGTTTGATGTGTTTTAGTTTTTTTATGAGCAGGTATTGATCTTAGACAAATAGATAAACCACATTCACATATAACTTTCGGATTTCGCGCTCGATCTTTAGCTCTTATTTCTTCAATATTTTTATTATAATATTCTTTGCGTTGTTTTAGTATGGCGTCCCTGTTTTCTTCTTGATATACTTTTTGTTTTCTCTGTATTTCCTCTTTATTGTCTTCATAATATTCTCGTTCATCATATACACTTTCAATAACAACATCTTTACCTACATCTTTAAACCATTCACACGCTTCATTCAAAATATTAGTAAAGAAAGAAATATCTTTGTTTTCTGGTAAGATAAATCTACCTCTATCAGCTCTTTCTCTATAATTATTAAGTTTATATAAAACGGATTTTTCGATTAAACTCATTTGAGATGCATTATTACATTCTACATAATGAACAACATCATGTTCGGCCATTTTATTATATTGTGATAGTCTTTCTGTTAAACTTATAGCTTTTCCTACTATGTAGGTTCTATCTTGTATAAGGTATTTATTTGTAATAATATAAACACAATTTGATCCATATTCAATACGTTCCGATTTTTTTAATGTCTTTTTCTCTAAAAGTTTGACGCGATTAAATTGTCGAACATTTTCTTCCTGTAACTTAAAATTTTCTTCTTTATTATTAGTTAATTGTAGCTTTAATTCATTTGTTTCTTCATTTATTGTTTCTTGTAATAATTCTTCTAACTTGATATAATAATCATGAACTTCATCGGCTTTCTTTGTTCCCGCCTTTAAACAGAATTTTTTAAATGTATTAATATTAAGCATAATATTTTCCCTAGGTCTTCCCCCTAATAGGTTTTCCTCCGTTCGGAGGAAAACTATTTTATAATCAATATCTTCGGTAAAAAATTTCTCAAGTAATCTCTTAGAATTGTCTTTTCTTGTAAATCCCAACCATTTCCATACATTATCAAAGTCAATCACAAAATCATTCTTCTTATCATAATTTAAAAAGCAGTAAAAGCTAGCTACAAATAGCTGCTGTTGATTATCATTAAAATTTTCCTTTATTTTAATTAAAAATTTATTTTCATAGTCCTTTGTAAGGCGAGTAATAGAATTTTTTTCTATTAAGTGAGCGATGTTTAAATTTTCCATTTTAGGTTTTTATAATATTTTATTATAAAAATCATTTCTTAAATTTACACTTTTTTTAACACTAAAATTACCATTATTATTTTACTAGTGTTTATATTAAATTTAAACTTCAAAAGGGTCGACATAATCTGGATTATATCTATCATAATGAAATTGCCAGTATTCTTTGCACCCAAATTTAAAATCTTTTGGAAGATTTCTCGGTGCTTTGTACCAAAAAACGCAATCCCTCCAGTTATTTGATTGAGTAGCGTTATGAATATACATAGCAGTATAATCATCCGTTAGATTATCCAACAAAGTACAAAAAAGTTTAAAGTCTGGAATAACTCCTGCGTAATTACGCCATAAATTCTCCCTGTTTTTTAGGTTCGCTTCCCGCAATATGAAAACGCCATCAAGATTGGTTCTTATTACGGGTTTAACATCCATACTGTATTGCAGGCTTAGTATATACCAACAGTTCCAGTGTCTACCCTTCTTAAATATAGCATGTTGAAGCTTTGTGTTGAAAATTTTTGGATCGTCTGTGCAATCATCAAGCAACATAACCGCCCATGGATTTTCCAAATGTTGCTTTGCAATTTTTTGTCTTTTAACAAAACTTTTTACTTGTTCCGGATCATAGTCATTAAATACAAAACTACTAGGTAAAATTTGCTTATAAAAATTATTACTATCTTCGGAACCTGACATAGCCATAGCAACAGGATATATATGTCTTTTAGCGTAAAGTAAGCTTGCTATAATTGTAGTTTTGCCAGTACCCGGCTTCCCAATAACAATAGTTTTACTTGCCGAAGAATAAGGGTCTTTATAAGCTTCGTTTGAAGGATTTATTATATTGAGGTCTAACTCTTTAATCTTATATACTATAGTATCACTCATTTTTTAAATAAAAAGATATTTTTAAATTATAATTTAAAGTTAGAATATATATTTTATAATTTAAAATGGTAAAAATAGCTTTCTTTTCTGATCATTTAAATGAGAGAGGTACTTCTCAAGCCATATTCGATTATGCGCATTATAACGAAACTTTATTAGGT
>Ga0247837_1001080_pt1 | contig 58150 bp, 59 predicted proteins | sample LaCtaG_2_FD_187115 | JGI IMG/M metagenome (GOLD analysis project Ga0247837, IMG submission 187115) | Freshwater microbial communities from meromictic Lake La Cruz, Castile-La Mancha, Spain - LaCruzMarch2015_14.5m | ecosystem: Environmental > Aquatic > Freshwater > Lake | place: Spain: Castile-La... | reverse complement strand
TTCCAAAAGAACCATAAAAGAATGTAGAGAAATCAAAATTCTTATATTGAGCACCCAGATTTAAACCTAAGGTAAAAGTAGGGTTAGGATTACCGAAGAACACGCGGTCGGCATCTGTAATCACTTTGTCGCCATTTGCGTCGCGGTATTTGAATCTTCCGGGCTTAGCTCCATCCTGTGTAGCTGATCTAGTTACATCAGCTGCATCCTGGAAGATACCTGTTACTTCGTATCCGAAGAAAGAACCAATCGGGTTTCCAACCTGATTTCTTACGAAGTCACCAATTCTAGATCCACCTGCAGTGAAATAGTTGCCGGGGATATTATTGATGGTACTTTTATACGTAGTGAAAATCACACCTATATCATATTTGAAATCTTTGTTAGCCACACCGCGATAGGTTACGGAGGCGTCAAGACCCGTGTTCTCAATATCTCCGATATTAACGGATGGTAAGGCAGCACCTCCAACAGTTGCAGGAGCCTGATCTGCAAACAACAGACCGTTAATAGTTTTCTTATAGTACTCGATACTTACATCCAACTTATTCTTAAACAACAAGGCGTCGATACCAAAGTTGGTTAAGATATTTTCTTCCCAACCAGTTTTGGGGTTACCAATTCTGGTTGCATTAAACCCTTGAACAGAAGAAGTACTAGAGCCGTTGATATCATAGAAAGATCCACCGGGACTTCCGCCAAACTGACTAAAGGCATTGGAAGGATCTACGTTTGCCTGGTTACCGAGTTTACCCCAGCTACCGCGGATTTTCATATCATCAATCCATTTAACATCGCTCATGAATTTTTCACGAGAAATTCTCCAAGCTGCTGCAAATGAAGGGAAAATACCAAACCGCTTTTCAGAACCGAAACGAGAAGAACCATCTCTTCTTATAGTGGCACTAAAAAGATATTTATCATCATAGGCATAGTCAACTTTCGCAAACTGAGAATACAATGCATTTTGATATGCATAGCTGTAGTTAGTAAATCCTGAAGATCCAGTACTTAATACACGGAAACTAGGATTATCTGTAAAAAAGCCCAATGCATTTCCGCCTACGCCTCTACCATACACTTCAACTGCTTCAACACCCGCCAACGCAGTTACTGCATGCTTCTCTTTAAATACATTGCTATACTTAACAGTGTTGGTCCAGGTCCACTGCCGGTTATACCCTGCATTTTCGCTGAATGAGTTGGAGCCATTATTTTCGGCGTTCTCATAAGTTCTATATCCAAAGTTGTAATAGTAGAAGTTGCTCATCGTACCACCAAAAGCAGATCTGGCAGTAAAATGCTTTAAGAAATCAACTTCTGCAAACACGTTACCCTGTATGTCCCAAGAATTTCCTTTATTGTCAAAAGAACGCACCTGATTAGCCACCGGATTTTGTGCATTTCCTAAGCCTCTGGCAGCCGTTCCGGCAAATCCACCATTCACATCATACACAGGAATGATAGGCTGCTCGCGATAGGCCATTGAGATAGCGTTTCCTTCACTCTGGTTGCCAATTTGCGGATTGTCGCGGTTGAAAATATATAAGTTTTCTCCCAAGCGAATGTTCTTGGTAATATTATACGTGGTATTGGCGCGAACGGAATACCGCTTCAGATAAGTACCCATCAAAGTACCTTGCTGATTAAAATAGTTCATCGACAGGAGGTAAGTATTTTTTTCATTACCGCCACTGGCCGTAACTGTATGGCTTTGAATTCCGGCTGGAGAGAAAATCTCCTGGAACCAATTGGTACCTTGCTTATTGGCAGCTGTAATCTGGTAAATAGGCTTGCTGAAGTCGGTTACATTATATTTTGCCAGGTCGGCAGCAGAAATACTTCCCACAATACCGCCAGCACCCCCATTTAAAATATAATCTGGGATAATAGGTGTAGCACCACTTCCATACTGAGGATGGATAGTAGGCTGACCAGAATTTTTTAATGCTAACCAAGTTAAGTCAGCCATGCCTTTTGTATCAAGCAGATTGAATGGATTGCCTGAAATAGGATATTGCTTACCAATGTAGGCTTCGTAGTTAACCACCGCACGGCCAGAACGACCTCTTTTAGTAGTTACCACAATTACACCATTCGATCCGCGCACACCATATATGGCTGCAGCACCGGCATCTTTTAATACCTGAATAGATTCAATTTCAGCAGCATTCAAGTTAGTTAAGCTTCCCTGAACACCATCCACAATAACCAACGGATCCACATTTCCGAAGTTAGTAATACCCCGAATACGGATATTACTAGCAGAACCCGGCTGTCCGGATGTAATTACGTTCAAACCAGAAGCGCGACCCTGTAACATTTGTTCAGGACTACCAGCAGGAACCGCTTTCAGATCTTTTACGTTTACAACAGATACGGAGCCGGTGATGTCTTTCTTACGCTGCGCAGAATAACCAGTAACCAGCACTTCATTCAGCTGGTTGGTGGCTTCGTTTAACGAGAAAGCAAAATCAGATTTTCCGCCTACAGCCTGCTCAATAGTTTCGAACCCAATGGAAGTTACCAAGAGGGTAGCATTGGCCGGCGCATTGATAGAAAAAGTACCGTCATTACCCGTAACAGATACGGCAGTAGTACCTTTAACGGCAACAGTAGCCCCCGCAAGTGGCTGACCTGTAGATTTGTTAATCACTTTTCCGATAACGGCTTTCTGTGCGAAAACACCGATACTGCAGAAAAGGAAAATAAGCGAGAGCATAGCACTCCGCAAAAACAATTGGTTTTTTAATGGCATAGCAGTTAGTTTATGAAAGAATAAGACAACAATTTAATAAAATCTTAACATGGTGTGCAAAATCAATCATATATATTTAATTGCTATTTATAAATAAATGAAAATGTATTAATTTGTTTTTATTCGGTTTTAATTTCTTACGGTTTTTGGGGAGGTTTAGATAAATTTATATTATTGTACACATAATTACCACTTATGAAAAAATGGTGCTTTTTTTTCTCCTTATATATTGTTTTTCATGGTTTTACAAGCTGTAATTCCACCCCCGAAAAACCAGCTAAAGCCTCCTCCCCCCAATCTACTCAGATAAGCTGGCAATCGAGCGACTTAGAACTGGGCAAAGTACCTATGGGCGACACCTTACACTTCAGTTTTGTATTTACCAATTCGGGGGATTCGCCTGTGATTATAGCGGAGGCAGACGGCGGATGCAGTTGTTTACAGGTTGTAGGCCCCTCTCAACCAGTTATGCCAGGAAAAATAGATAGCATACGCGTAAGTTTCAACACCAACTTGTCCGTTACCGGCTGGGTAAGAAAAAATATCCGCGTGATAGCCAATACAGCGCCAAGCACCCACCGGCTATTGTTTTCTACCGAAATTACCGGGCATAAAAAATAAATTTTTCAGCAACAGAGCTAATACTTTCTGCTAACAGATGAATAATCTTTTTTAATGCGTGCCTGCATTTGGCCGGTAGTATCTCCGCCCGATAAACGCTTCATTCTCACCGTGAATTCACATTCATAAAAATCCGGACCGGCATAATAGGCCACTTCCTCCACCGTAAACTGCGTTCCTGTTGTATTCCCCTGGGCAGACTGCTCTAAAAACTGCTGCATAGTTTTTTTCAACTTGTCGGGCACATCGTTCACCGGCTGCTTTTGTAAACAAGCAGAAAATATGCCAATCAGCAACAGGTACCCTAATAAAGTTTTCATTCGCATAACAGTAAGTTTGTCGAGGTAAAGTTACTTGATTTGTGTTTTCGCAGTTTTATTAAACGATACCTGACAAAAATCATTTTTCCCCACCCTTGCGCCAAGTAGCTTTGTATGGTTCATTCAATTATCCACCTAAAACAAAGTGTTATGTCATTTACAGCAGCCACCCACCTCGCCAATCAACCCAGCGAATTACAACATCTGCTTTCCTTTTATGAGCAGGAAATTCAGTTTTTAGAAAAATTACTAAGCGAAGTGGTTAATAAAAACACTTCCCGAGAAGCAATGTCAAAAGCCGAACATTTTCAGAACCAGTTTCTGATTCAGAAAAGAAATATCGACGAACTCAGAAATCGCATCCTACAAAATCATCACCTGGCAGCAGATGAAGCAAAGATTCATGCCGGAAGGGTAGATACCCGCTTGGTATCGGATAATAAAAACATAGGAGAAGAAGTACATCAGCTGGAGAAAATAATTGCCGATTTACGCACCGCTTACAAAAAATACCTGCTGAACTGGATGTAAATACCCCAATTCGAGTTGCTTTATCCTTTTATATCATTGCTTACAATCCGAGATAATCTTGTAGCAGTTGTTTTAATCGGTTACTTCATAATTGAATAAAAAACTTATCCCCCAAAAAAAAGAGGGGTAGCCTCGCCTCATTTCACACCAACAGATTTTAATCCGCCCCAAAAAAAGAGGCATAGACTCACCTCATATCACACCAACAGATTTTAATCCGCCCCAAAAAAAGAGGCATAGCCTCGCCTCATATTATACCAACAGATTTTAATCCGCCCCAAAAAAAGAGGCATAGCCTCGCCTCATATCACACCAACGGATTTTAATCCGTTGATCCATACCCCCCTGAACCAGAGCCCCTAACCCTAATTAGCTGCTAATCAAAGTACTATAAACGAATGGCTACTTTTTTACCGGGTAGGCATATAACAAAGGGGCATTTTCAAATAGATTGATCTGGATTTAACAGGGCGTATTTCTTTACTTAATTTAGTGTTTGTACCTTTAGGTATGACCATTCAATTGATAAAAAACCGTTCCGACATCGGAGCCGGTACAAGAGGCTCTGATTTGGGTATTGATGCGTTGGAAATTGCTGCCATCAACTCGGGTAACGATTATTTTAACCGGCATAAATACATAGATGTGCTCACTCGCAATGAAACCATCTATAACAAAAACACCAACAACTTTGCAAAAAGAATCGAGCATGTAACTGAACAATGCGAGCGGGTGGCGGCTGCCGTAAAAGTATCTTTACTGAAGGGATATTTCCCCATCGTTTTATCGGGCGACCACTCCTCCGCGTTGGGCACCATCAGCGGCATACAAGCTGCTTACCCCGAAAAAACCATTGGGGTTATTTGGATGGACGCGCATTCAGATATCCATTCTCCCTTTACCTCCCCTTCTGGCAATATTCACGGAATGCCCTTGGCTGCGGCCCTTGCCGAAGACAACCTCGGTTGCAGGGTAAATCAACCCAGCGCCGAAACCCTGCAGTATTGGGAAAGACTTAAAAACATAGGCACCCAAGGAGCCAAATTATTGCCAGCTCACCTGATTTATTTTGGTCTGCGTGATTTTGAATCTGCAGAAGCCAGTCTGATTAGTGAAAAAAACATCTCTGTTTTTACGGTGTCGCAGGTTCGGGAAAAAGGTATCCGGCATTGTGTAGAACAAACCCGCGAGCTATTAAAAAACTGTGATGCAGTTTACATATCATTTGATGTAGATAGTATGGATAGCGACCAGGTTTCTTATGGAACAGGTACCCCTGTACCCGTTGGATTTATGCCCGGAGAAGTTTCCGACTTGCTCAACTGCTTCTGCGAATTCAATAATTTGGTTTGCCTCGAACTAGCCGAAATCAATCCCTTACTCGACAATAAAGGCAATCTGATGGCCGAAACCGCTTTTCAGATATTAGATAAGATTTCTGCTTTAGTGGAAGAAGTAAACAGGTAAGCCGCTTCAAGCCTTTTCATTATAGCATTCTCCTCAGGTGAAATAATATTTTCTGTTTGAGAAGGTATTCATTTGATTCGCTTATTTTGTTGTCGATAACCTCCAGCAATTTGAATAGTAACCTATCTGCTGGCTTATTCATTGCGTAAAATCTACCCCATGTTACGAATTCCTTTTGAGGAAATGGAGCAAACCATTTGCCGGGCATTTATTAAAGCCAGACTAACCGAAAACACTGCAGCTATCTGTGCCCGCATTCATACCGAATCGAGCTGTGATGGCGTGTTTTCGCACGAACTCAATCGGGTAGAACGCTTGGTAGATTAGCTGCAACACAGATAGATTAACCCTCTAGGAAAAGCTAAACTGCAAAGCGCCTTAGCCGTATGGGAAAATATGATGGAGAAATGGAGCTAGATATTTATGCCTTTTCACCCACAACAAATCAGTGGCTCGGATTTTGTAAAAAACGCTATTCAAGATACCATTCAGCAAATTAAATCAGCCACGCCAGCCGAAGCCGTTACCGAGATATTATATCCTGGTGAACAATCCTTACATAACAGAAAAGAAAACCGGCAATTGGGTATTCCAGCAGATGAAAGTGTATGGAACCGGGTTATTGAATTGGCCGAAGGTTAGCAGCATTTGGATAAGTTTTTCCAAACAACCGCTCTAAAAAAATCGGGAAATGCGGGTTGCTCTCATAAAATAAAATGGCATGTTCCGATTGCCTATATTTTTTCAGGGATTTCTTATCTAATCGGATCCGAACCGAATCGGGCAAGGCATAAGAAAAGTCGACCGCCTCACACTTTGCCCCTGGCATTCGCTCCTGAATAATCCGCTGGGTTTTCACCACTTCTCCACCTGCATCCGCACCTAGGGCTGTATTTCCAAACATCTTGGGAAATAAACCTCCCTTGGTTACTGCATAATCATACTGGTTAAATCCAACAACTACTCTTTTCAAATTCAGCTTAGCCCTTTTAGGAACTGTATGCTGAATATCATCAAATATCTCTGTTCCACTAATCGCCGGAGCTAGCATGCCTAAATATATATTGGAGTGTGCCGGCGTAGGAATTTCGTTGGACTGGTAGTTCTTCTCTAATTTTTCCTGAAACTGCTGGGGCCAAACATCCGGATTAAATAAGATATGGGCTGCTACACTGGCGCCTAAACTATGTGTTAAAAAAGTAAGGTGCACATTTTTATCTACCCCATCCAATAAGCTCCGTAACCCAAGCCCCACTTTAGCAGAATTCAGCCGGGCTCGTTGCCAAATAAAAGGGGCTGCTGTTCCCGACCCCAATGCAGTTAACCCATCCCAATAAACTTCTATATATGCCGGAGGATGTTGTAAGTAAGCATTGATGTTTCTGCGCAACGAAAAATAATAGGCATCCGGATCCGGATCATTAAAGCCATGAATCAAAATCACTAAATCGTTAGTCGACCTTTTCTTTAACATCTCATTCACCCGGTCTATCGCATTGCTTCTCAACACATTTTGCAATCGGATAAAAAACCGCTCACTTGAATCTGCACCAGAAACATTATATCGTTGTCGTATATAAGCATTGTTGAGCGAATCATTCTTCCGCAGCGCATACTCAATAGTTGCAAACTCCGGATTATCCTGATTCTTTAGGGCCCCTCGCTGATGCAATAAATAAAAATAATGAGGCGTAACATGTGCCTCTGGAGGATAGAGATACCCCTCCCGATCGTAATACAATTTGATTACCCCGGTTTCATCCATCCTAGGCACCATCAACACATTGTGCGCCTTGAAACCGCAGGAAAGTAAAAAACATCCAGCAACTCCGATTACAAAAAAACGTAGCCTTTTTTTCCTAGTCATTAAAACCATTTTATATGTACTCGATATAGAACGGCTACAATTTCACTAAAAAAGAGAAGAAAACACAGAAATTTTGCATTCGTATACAAAATGTTAAAATGCTCTTCTAACCAAAGAAATCAAATAATTTTATAGGATCAACAGAAACTGAATTTTTCAGCAACTGATTGGCCAATATCCAAATCCCATGAATCCATTTATCCATCCGGGTATTTCCCGCCTTATTTCGGTTATTCGTAATTTTCTTTCCTTTATACAAAACCTTATTTCCGTTTTTCCGGAAAACCATACCGGTATTTTCACCGGCAAGTGGGGCATCCCCCCTTATCAACTCCAGCCGGTAAGAAGGCAATCCAACAACCCCTTTAAAAAAAGGAGCAAGGCGCCATTTTAATAAACCCATCGAGTCGCAGAACTATACAGTAGGCAACCCAATATCTGCCGATTTATCTAAACCTATTTTTATGCAATTATTTAAGTGCCGGATTATATTTCTATTGGTAATGATGGCCGCATCACTCACTTCCATCGCACAGCCCAAGAAACCTACCCTGATGATTCTACCCAGCGATAACTGGTGCAATCAGCGCTTTTTTATGATGCAGTATAACGATCAGGGAACACAGAAAAAAATTCCCAACTACAAACAGGCTTTTCAGGAAGATACCGAACTGACACAGGTTATCGCCAAACTCGGTGCCTTTATGCTGAGCGATGGGTATACATTAAAAGATGCCGAACAAGAATTAAAAAAACTAGAGCAGGTATCTGCCGAAGATAATGTTACCAGTAGCAGCAACTCCGGCTCCGACCTGAGCGAATCGCCCTTAGACAAACTGAAAAAAAGAGCAAAATCAGATATTATCCTTCAACTCTGGTGGGAAGTGAATAGCGCTGGTGGCGGCAATATCATCCGCTATACCCTGGATGCATTCGATGCCTATACCGGCAAACGAATCGCCTCCTCCACCGGCAACAGCAAGGCCTCCGATAAATTTGTTCCCGATTTGTTATTGAAAGCGGTAAAAGATAACTTCTCTTTATTCAATTCGCAAATAGACAATTACTTCAACTACATGAAGAAGAATGGCCGGGAAGTAATTGTAAAAATAAAAACCTGGAAAAACTGGGATAAAGACCTAGAAGAAGAGTTTAATGGAAAAGAGCTGAATGAATATATTGCCGGCTGGATGAAGAACAATACCGTAAAAGGCAATTTCAATACTACCGACAATTCTGAGTCGTATATTTTATACGAGCAGGTGCGAATACCTCTTTTTAACGAATCGGGGGATCCGATGGATGCACGGGATTTTGTGAGAGGACTGCAAAAATATCTAAAAGCAGCCCCCTTTAATATTACCTCAAAATTGATGACGCGAGGCCTAGGAGAAGGCATACTGGTATTGGGTGAAAAATAAATTACTTCCTTGATTCAACCGGGTTTCGCGGAGCTAAAATTATAATGGCTGCATGAAAAAAATTGTCCTTATACTGATAACGACTTGCTTGTTTTATGTGAGCGCTTTCAGTCAGTCGTATAACGCCGAAAAAATAGCGCTTAGTAATTTTATTGCCCGCATGTATAAAAGCGAACCCTTTACCGGCGTTAAAGTTTTTCTTGACTACGAAAATAAATACCTGATATCCCTGGTAAAATTGAACCCCAGCAACTATTCTTCCGAAAGCGCCATGAACCGGGTAGCCGAAGTAAAAGCCAAAGCACAGGTGAATCAGTTTTTGAATGGTTCTTATGTATCCGTTGAATCGATTGTAACCACCACCGCCACTACTTCCAAAAAAAATGGCAGTTCTGTAAGTGAAATATCAGAAGTGATAAAAGAATCCTCCATCGGCTATGTAGATGCCCTCGAACTTATATCCATGTTTGCCGACGAAAACGAAACCGATAAAAAAGTTTTTATTTATTTACGGGAACTGGAAAAAATTAAAAAGAAAAAATAAGCACATGAAATCTTTTCTGCTTGCCCTCTGTTTATCCGCCTCCTTATTGGCTGCCGCCCAATCCGACGATTTGGGCCGTATCGCCCTCAATACCTATGTTTCGGATGATTTAAAAATACCCGCCGAAGCCAAAGCCATTTTAGAAAACAAACTGAGCATCATCGCCACACAATATGCCATGGGCAGCAGTGCTTACAGACCCCGATTTGTAATTACGGCAAATGTGGGCCTTTTTACTAAAGATGTGGTTGCTGGTCCGCCCGCAATGATTGCACAAACCATGAACATTACCCTATATATCGGAGATGGAATAGAAAATCTTTCTTTCACTTCTCTCAACATGACCATAAAAGGCGTGGGTACCAACGAAAACAAGGCATTCATTGATGGGTTTAAAAACATCCCCACTAAAAATGCGCAGCTTGAAAAATTTATGCAAGAAGGGAAGCAGAAAATCATGGATTACTATATTGCAAAATGTGCCCTGATTGAAGAGAAAGCTGCTTCACTGGCCGCCCAAAGTAAATACGACCAAGCTATATACGAACTGGCCGCTGTTCCAGATGTTTCGAAAGATTGCTATACCCGTTGCCAATCGAAAATGGCCGCATATTTTAAACAAAAAATTGATGCAGAATGTAATCAAAAGCTTACCCGTGCCAAAGGGGAGTGGGCCGCAAATCCTTCTTACTCGGGTGCACAAACTGCAGGCAATACATTACTGTCTATTCATCCCGCTGCTGCCTGTATGCCACAGGTTAATGAGATGCTGAAAAGCATGAGTGATAAAATTGCTGCCGATGAAAGAGCCGCCTGGGAACTAAAAGTAAAACAATACAACAATCAGGTAGCCCGCGAAAATCAATTGATGCAATACGCCCGAGAAGATGCCGCAAGGGAATATGAATTGTCGAAAATAAGAACCGAAAACTTCCGGCAAATTGCCATTGAAGTGGCCAGAAATTTACCCAAAACCATTACCACCAATAATTACAATCGCATTCACTGGTGGTAGCAATACTTACTGCAACTTCTACTTATTAAAATCAGTGGAGCCATTCAGAATCCAGATAACCCTTTGCTGATTGGGCTGCATCCATTGTAAAATGGGTAACATATATTTTTCGGGAATGGCAACACAACCCGCCGTAGGCCCCATCTCAGGGTTAGACAAATGAAAAAAGATGGCACTGCCTTTTCCTGGAACAACGGGCTGTGTGTTGTATTCAATCACCATGCAATATTTGTATTCGTCGCTCTTCAAAAGTAAATTTTCATAGGAAGCCGCTGTTGTTTCTCCGCGAACATATTGATTATAGGCAGGTGATGCCGGATCGTCTATCCATTTATCCGCTTGGGTTAGCTGGGTTACCGGCAATTGAGTGGGAACGGTGGACAAATAACTAAACAACCGGCCCAAGTTATACCAGCCGGAGGGCGTTTTTCCATCACCTTCTATTTTAGTGCCGGCGGCCGCTATTCCATTTTTACCCACCGCAGCCCGAAACGAATGCCTGATTTTTTTCCAGCGGGTTCCCTTTCTTTCCCAGGCAGTAAGCCAGGCGAGATGTAAAGAATCACCCGGGCGTTGCCAAACTATAATAAGCTGTTGGGTAGCCAACAAAGCAGGATGTTGTTGCACCGTTAGTTGATGCAGGCGATGGGCTGTAATTTTTTGAGCGTGCACATTTGCCGCAAATAAAATCCCAACCAACAAAACAGCCAATGCAGATTTCATAAAAGTTCGATTACCGGCAAACAAATGCAACTTTCAATGTATTGAAGCCGGAATGATTATCTTTTTCTAGAACGGCCCGTTAACCCCAATGCACCCAGTAAACTTCTGGTAATAACACTGGCAGCGGTTCTTCCCACCTGCTTCACCACTGGATTATCAAAGAAGGAAGGGTCTTTTGCCGTTCGGCCTGCGGGCTTTTCTGCTTCAGGTGGCGCCTCGGCAGCGGCCTGTTCTAATTTTCGGGTTAACATTTCATAGGCGCTATCGCTGTCTATCTCCTTGGCATATTTAGCAGCCAGCTTACTATTGGCTACCAAATGATCTATTTCGGTATCCAACAAAATATCCATTCGGCTGCGCGGAGAACAAAGCATGGTATGCACCAACGGCGTAGGAATACCCTTTTCATTCAACAAAGTAACCAAGGCCTCCCCGATACCCAGCTGCGTTAACAATTCATCCGTTTTGTAAAACTCCGTAATCGGAAAATTTTCGGCTGCCTGCTTAATGGTTTTTCGGTCTGCCGCCGTAAAAGCCCGCAAAGCATGTTGAATTTTTAAGCCCAACTGACTCAAAATAGGAGCAGGAATATCCTGCGGGTTTTGGGTGCAGAAGAAAATACCAACCCCTTTAGAGCGAATCAACTTAATTACCGTTTCTAATTGCTGCAATAAAGCACTACTGGCTTCATTAAATATCAAATGCGCTTCATCAATAAACATAACCAGTTTGGGTTTATCTAAATCGCCCTCTTCTGGTAGGGTAGCATATAACTCTGCCAGCAATTGCAACATAAAAGTTGAAAACAACTTGGGTCGATCTTGCATATCCGTTACGCGTAACACATGCACCATTCCTCTACCATCATTGCTAATTCGAAGCAAATCGTCTACTTCAAAACTTTTTTCACCAAAGAACCGATCGGCACCCTGCTGTTGCAGCTCAATCACTTTTCGCAAAATAGTTCCGGTTGATGTTGTAGAAATTTTACCATAGGTTTTTTCTATTTCCTGCTTCCCTTCATCGCCTATATATTGTAATACCTTGATAAAATCCTTCAAATCCAGTAAGGGCATCTGGTTGTCGTCGCAATATTTAAAAATCAGTGCAACCAATCCGCCCTGCACATCATTTAATCCCAAAATTTTACTCAGCAACACTGGACCAAACTCGCTCACGGTAGCACGCATCCGAATACCCTTTTCATTGCTTAGCGTCATCAAATCTACCGGATAGGCAGCAGGTTTATAATCCATCCCCAGCAGTTGATAGCGCGATGTGATTTTGTCGTTCGCAGCTCCTGCCGCAGCAATACCGCTCAGGTCGCCTTTAATATCCATCAACAATACCGGAATACTGTTATCACTCAGGCACTCACTGATCATCTGCAAGGTTTTGGTTTTACCCGTTCCCGTTGCTCCCGCTATCAGTCCATGCCGATTCAAGGTTTTTAAAGGCAGAAAGATATCCGCATCTGGCACCACTTCCCCTTCGAACATCGCACGACCAATTTTTACGTGTTCTCCCTTGAAAGTATAGCCCGACTGTACAAGTTCCAGTAATTTACTTTTATCCGACATGTGATTGATTTTGGGCAGTAAGATAATAAAGAAGTGCAAATTTTATTGTCGGGATGAAAATATCTCTGTAATTTTTAAGTGAATTAAGCCGTATTTCATGAAAAAAAGCCTCTTATTTGTCCTGTTCGCCTGCGCGCTGATGTTCCAAACAAAAGCCCAAACCTTTCGGGTGGGAGCTGCACAAGAAAACATTAATCCCGATAACGATAGCCTGTATTTCGCAGGCGGAAAAAATAACCGCAAATTTATTGAGGTTGCCGATAATTTATATGTGAAAGCAGTAATTATCAGTAATAACCAAACCAGCATTGGCATCCTAACCTTTGATTGTATTGGATTGATGTATCCGCAGCTGCAAGAAATTCGCGAGAAAGTGGCCAAAGCAATTCCGGGTTTTCCGGCTCAAAACATTATTATGTCTTCCACCCACACCCACTCCGGTCCGGATGTAGTAGGATTATGGGGGAAAGACTTAATGCATAGTGGCGTAAATGAAGCCCACATGAAAAAAATAGTAAATCAGGCCGTGCTTGCATTGCAAAAAGCTTGGAATAGCCGGCGCTCTGGTATTGGCCGATATGCAGTAGGCAGTTTTGGGGAAGATTGGGTAAAAAATATTTCCGAGCCGGGCTTGCTCGACAGAACCCTTACTATCCTTCAGTTTAAAGATGCCCTGAATAAAAACATTGTAACCCTGGCAAATTTTGCCTGTCACCCCACAATTATGGATGATGTGGCTGCCGGTGCAAGTGCCGACTACGTGGGGGGATATTATAAATATGCCGACTCGGCCCAGGGAGGTATCCATTTATTTTTACAGGGGGCCATCGGCGGATGGGTGCAGCCAAAAGACGTACCAAAAAACTATGCACAGGCAATGAAAATAGGCGAAAAATTAGGGGCCTATGTAGTAAGCAGATTGAAACAACCACAAACCCTAAGTAATAGTCAATTGGTGTTTCGCCGGCAGTTAGTGAAATTTCCTTTACAGAATCAAGGCTTTCAACAACTATCCCAAGCGGGCGTAGTTAAAAGAGTGTTTAGCGATAGTGTAGATTCTGAAATTGCTTATGCGGCAATCGGCAATGCAGCCATGGCCACGCATCCCGGAGAAACTTCTCCTGCCCTCAGTTTAAGTACGCGCGGACTGATGAAAAACACCGGTCCAAAAATGATACTGGGCCTTTCACAGGATGCCTTGGGTTATATTCTCAAGCCCAGTTTTTTTGAACCCGGCAATACCATTCCGCATAGTCAGTACCTCACCAGCATGAGTGTAGGACCACAAACCATGGCAATTATTCGAGAAACACTCCAAAATCTAATTAAATAAACTCGGCTATATGGAACAGAAAACAATGGTACCCACCATGGCCCCAACCAATGCGCACAAAGCTATTCCTGGCGACCCCCGAAATTGGGAATTAACGCGCTACGCAACCGCCGAATTAAATGATTTAGGTAAAAAATTGTTAGGCCTTTCCCCCTGGTAATAATTACCCCCCCTAAGAAACTATTTTTACGAATATAAATCCTACCTATGTTAACAAGAATATTGGCCTTTGCGCTATGCTGTATGGTTTCTATCGGTTCGCATGCACAAACCGATAGCCTACTCGGAAAAATCTATTTCGATTATGACCAGTCGGTTATTATGCCTGTTTCAGCAGCTACGCTTCAGAAATTAGCTGCCGATTATAAAAGTATTTCCGGCATTACGCTTACCGGCAGAACCGATATGCGGGGTAATTTTGTTTACAATGATTCGCTGGCAGCCCGCAGAGTGGCGGCGGTAGAAAAATATTTGTTGGAACTCGGGTTTGCCCCAGCTCAAATCACTAAAAGAATTGCGCTGGGAAAAAGGAGCCCCATTGCCGAACAGGAAATAAATGCTGCTGCCCGAAACCAACTCAACCGCGTAGTTGAAATCACCGGAATTGTACAAACAACCGTTGCCATTCCCGCTCCTCCCGTAAAAGCCCTGCAAGAACAAATCAAAGAAGGCAAAGCCAACATCATTCTCAATAACCTCAACTTCGAAGGAGGACGACACATGCTTTTACCCTCCTCGCTGCCAACGCTAAATGAGGTGTTGGAAGTGATGAAAAATAACCCCAATCTACAGGTTGAAATCAGGGGCCATATCTGCTGTGCCGAAATTACTGAAGATGGACTGGATATCGACACAGGCGAAAAAGTGCTCTCCCGCAACAGGGCCCGTGAAATTTACCTTTTTCTAATTAATTACGGAATCAGCAGTGGCCGCCTATCCTATACAGGCATGGGCGCCAGTAAAAAAATTATTGCCGAGGAAATAACCGATAAAGATCGAGAAACCAACAGAAGGGTGGAGTTTGTTATTATAAAACGCTGATTTCTGCTGCTTTTTGCACAAACAAACTGCAATTTTGCCATTTTCTGCATTTTCTTGCCGTTTTTAAAACTTTTTGCTGCTTTTTTGCAACCTTTTGTTGAATCTTTTGTTAATTTAAACTAAACGACTGATTTTGTCATTTACCGTTCATCCCAATTGTAGCATCTGGGCAACGAACTACACTGTTTTGGCATCTTATTTGCATAAATAGTAAGCAGGTATTGTAGTGAAATCAAATAAAAACAATTAAAAAATATACCAATGACAATTAACAAAAAACAAGCTACTTCCGAGCTGATTTTTAGCTGGGAGTACAACATGAACGAACTGGAATTTGAATAGTCGCTTTGCCGTTTATTGATTCTAGCTGCAGTCACTTTTGAGTGACTTTTTTTATGCCCCTACTCGAATACCCCTTAATTATCACTTGCATTACTACCGCATAGCCATAGTCGAAATCGTTTTCGCATATATTGAGCATCCAAAATCGGAAAACTGAATAGCTATATGCAACACAAGTACGATATTATGTATACGCAAGCACAATCGTTCCGGATTTGCTGTTTACCTGTTGCGCTATTATTGAGTGCAGGTTTTCTGACTGCCCAACAACCAATATTGGGGTATCGGGAGTAAAATGAATACCCCTTCAAATGTGCGCATTAGTTACAACAAATAGTTGGGTAAAAACGGGCAACATTCGAGCGCGTTATTCGCTTGAGGGGTGAACAAGCTGCATCAACTGAAAAATACCGCCCCCGTTAAAAACTTGCTCCACACCATGTTGTTGAAGATAGTCTGCAGCTATCCCGCTTCGATGGCCACTATGGCAATACAAAATAATAGGCCTAGGTAGTGCTGCGATCTCTTTCACCTTTGCTAGCACTTCATCCAACGGAATATGAATAGCTCCCGGCAGATGACCAGATTGAAACTCTCCTTGGCTTCTTACATCTACCAGACTTCCCGCTCTGGAACGAATAATTTCGGCGATAGATATACGCATTTCTATTACTTACTTTTTCAGCCAATCAATCGAATTTCTATTCAGTGCTATCCATCCGCTCAACTCCATTTTTTTCAGTAGTCGGCTGATTACTTCCCGAGATGTATTCAAATCAGTAGCAATTTCTTGGTGGGTTAGGGGAAGTGTATTACCGAATTGCTTAACCTGTTGCATTAGATAGCTTTCCAGTCGCTCGTCCATTTTTTTAAAGGCAATGCTTTGAATGGTTTGCAGCAGCTCTTCGTATCTGCTTCGATAGGTTCTGATAACATAATAATGCCAGCTCTTGTATTTCCGTAACCAATCATCCACTTTACTAAGGGGAATAGAAAGATAGGTAACATCGGTTACTGCCTTCGCAAGCACCTGACTGGTTTCCCGGTGAAAATCACATACTAATGTAACCGCACAGGCTTCTCCGGGATGTAGATAATACATGAAAAATTCATCTCCGGCATCATCTTCCTGGTACAGCTTAATAGTGCCACTAACCAATAACATGGCCGACCGGATGGGCTGTCCTGTTTTCAATAAAGTTTCTCCTGCCAGGGCCGTTTTTTCCTGCGCATCGGAAAGAATTTCTTCATATAACCCCTCCTCCCAATCTGGAAACAAATCTCTAATTAATCCCGTATCCATTCTTCATAAATTTTTGTGAAGTTAGTACATGACTTCAATTGTGTAATAAAAGTCACCACAAAACCCTTTCTGGGTGATGTATCTTTGCAATATGAAAAAGGGAATCATGCGATTTGTAAGCCGTATAGACTGGATACTAGTGTTTCGGTTAAGCTTGAGTGCACTGCTGATAATTTCTGGGTATATGAAAGCCGCTAATCCGGATATACTATTTGGGAGTGCTTTAGCCATCTATTCAATATTGGCAGCCCGGTTTCAGTGGGGTTGTGGTTATGGAAATTGCACTTATACGCCCCCTGTTTCGGAAGCCAGCAAAAATCACCTCGATCAAACAACTCCATTATAATTATGGCAGAAAAAGAAACGTTTCGTTCGGTAATCAATGGCCCCAAACCGGTGCTGGTAGATTTTACGGCCAGCTGGTGTGGGCCTTGTAAAACGATGGCCCCTATTTTAGAACAGCTTCGGGCAAGCATGGGAGAGGCGATTCGAATAATAAAAATTGATGTAGACCAAAATAATGCGTTGGCTTCAGAGTTGCGGGTGAGTGGTGTTCCTACCCTTATTTTATATAAAAACGGAATGCCAATCTGGCGACAAAGTGGAGTCGTGCCGATTCATACACTTCAATCCACTATTCAATCGCACTTACAGAAGGCCTAACACCTTTTTTATCAGAGGATAGTAACCAACCAGTAATACAAGGGCATTCCAATAGTAACATTAAAAGGGAAAGTAACCGCAAGTGCCATAGGGATATACAAACCAGGATTGGCCTTAGGTGCAGCAATCTTCATAGCAGCAGGCACTGCAATATAAGAAGCACTTGCGGCTAATATAGCCAGCATAAAGCGATCGCCTACTTCATGGGTAACCATGCCACTCAGCCAGCAAGTAATGATGCCATTAACCAACGGAATACAGATACCATAAATTACCGGTGCCCAGCCATTTTGTAAAAACGAATGCAGCTTACGACCACTGGAGATGCCCATGTCTAATAAAAAGATGGCGAGAAACCCTTTAAAGATATCCGTAGTAAATGGTTTAATGCCTTCTGCTTGTTTTGCATTGGCTAACCAACCAATTAGTAGACTGCCTAAAATCAATACCACACTTCCGTTAGTAAGTGCATGTCGGAGAGCCCCCTTTGTATTTCCTTTTCGATCTTCCAGAGGGCGGTATCGAGACATTAAAAACAAAGCGCCAATAATTGCCGGAGATTCCATCATGGCCATTATGGCTACCATATGACCACTCGAATGTTGCCGAAGCATTTCTAAATAACTCACTGCGGTTACAAAGGTTACGGCACTCACCGAACCATAAGTGGCCGCAATCGCAGCCGAATCATATACCGAAAATGATTTGCGCAAAATGAAAAATGTATACATCGGAATTAAAAAAGAAAGGGCAAGCCCTAATCCAATACTCCCCCAAACTTCTGCCGTAAAAGTTTCATGCGCGAGCTCTTGTCCCCCTTTAAACCCAATGGAAAAAAGTAAATACAATGCGATAAACTTGGAGGTGTTCGAGGGAATTTCTAAATCACTTTTTATTTGAACAGCGAATATGCCCAACAAAAAAAATAACAACGCTGGATTCGAAAGATTATCAGTTAGTAATTGAAAATTCATATTTATAATAAAAACGCTACCTTAAAGTATTACCCGCTCTGCCCCTCTGCGCAGCTTATCGTTAATGGCTGCTCCCAACCCCTGCTCTGGTAACCACTCTGCAACAATAAAATCTGGCTCAGCAGCATCCAATTTACCCAATAAATGATATAACTGAAAAGCCGCTTCCTGATCACTGCCCGAAGGAGACAATATTTCCTGCGCAATGATGGAGGGATGCGAGATTGTTTGGCGGAAACTTAATACAGCCAACTTAGCCGGTGCCAACTGATTTACTACCTGTGCCATCTGATGGGCTACTACCATCGGTGTTTCAGGGGCATAATGGCGCAACTGCATACCAGGCGCTTTGGGATTGCGGGAGGCATGCCCCTTGTAAACAACTGGTTGGTTTAAAACCTCTTCAATTTGCCCATTGGAAATACCGCCCATTCGATAAATCACCGGCGTATTTTGTTCAAAACCAATAATGGTAGACTCTACACCTGCCGAACAACGGCCACCATCGATAATCCGGTCTTGTAGTTCTGGCATTGCCAGCGCTACTGCATGAGCCGTGGTTGCACTCAATCCTTTATAGCGATTCGCACTGGGGGCTGCTATCGGAGTACCTAGCTCGCGTATCAGTTGTAAAGCAATGGGATGATTGGGAACCCGCAATGCTACTGTAGTTTGACCGCCCAACAACAAGGGCGATAGAGAAGGGGCAGCCGGAAGCACAAAACTGATTGGGCCCGGACAAAATTTGGCTGCCAGTTGATATACTGCTTCCGGAACAGCTGTTGCATATTTAGAAAAAGCATCCGGACTATCAACATGCACAATCAGTGGGTTGGATAGGGGTCGCTGTTTGGTTTCAAATATTTTAAGTATGGCGGCTTCAGATGCTATAGATGCCCCCAAACCATATACCGTTTCGGTAGGTATAACTACCACTTCTCCACTACGAAGCCATTGAATATATGCTGATAGATCCATTGTTATTTATGGGTTACACTGATTACAATATTGAGGGTCTTCTTGTTGAATGCCCTGGGGGAATTTTTTATTATGTTGCCAATTACATCGTTTACAGGTATAAATATCATTGAGCACCGAATTCGTAGCCGTTCCACACCAACTGCAAGGGAGGCCTCTTTCTACCGAAGTCACCGAAAATCCATACCATCCGCAAGCCGGGCATATGCTATTCAATTTATCTGCCAGTATTTGGGCCAACTTTACCAAATGCTGCTGCCGGGTTGGGTTAAACATCGCCCGCATGTCAGTTTCTATATAACAGTTCCTCTTTGCGTTCAGCAAGAAGCGCATATTCTGTACAATCTCTTCGGGAGTACTTCCATTTTTGAATATGAAATCCGCTTGCTCTTGCGAAGATTTTACAATCACTCGTTGGCTCGGAAACCCCACCCTTTGAAGAAAATCTAAACACTGTTGTTCGCTCGAAATGGCTTGCCGCCAAAAGCAGGTATCCAACGTAATATCGCGCACTATCAATTCAGCGTCTTCCTCTATATCATACAAAAACAGCCATTCTTCCCCAGCCGTTACCCATCCCAGGGTAGGATGTGGCCCAAAAGACCCTTCCGACGCCAGTAGATATCCATCACTAACAAACTCCCTTGCCCTTTTACATTTTTCCCGGGCACAGGCTACCGGCGAAAGCGTACGCGCAACCTCACCACTGAAAGTACCCAGTAAATCAGTATCTACCTCCGAAACGGTTTTACAAACAAATCCCAGGCGGCTGGCAAGAACGGGTTCTAAAAATTGCTGCTTTTGGTGACGACTAACGATATGCAATACTTTCCCCCGGAAATAATTTGGGTACACTTTAAAAGAAGGGGTTGAGGAAGCATTCATGTTGCCTTGCCGAAAACGGGCAATCATTTGATACCCATGCTCGCAGTGCGGCAAAAATAGGTGCTAAAATCAATAATGTTTATTTATACTAATAATCGAATACATAAATAAATACTTATGCATTTTTATGCCGGCCGGTTAAAACCTAATCCAGACCCGGGCATTAGATACAAATAGCCATCTTCCACCCGAAATCCACCCGAAAGAAGGTCTTGCGCGATATCAAAACTGCCATCTAAATCGAGGTAGCGGGTATTTTCGCAGGAATAGGCTGTATGCAGGGCAGCTGTGATGCTGATGATACTTTCGTCGTTGCAGCCCCAGAACAAGGAAATGCCCCCAATTGCAGCCACATTGGCTATTTGCAAAGCCCCGGCAATGCCGCCGCACTTCATTAATTTGATATTGAAAATGCCAAAGGGCCGATTTTCACCACAGAATCGCAATGCAGCTGCAGCATCCTTTACCGATTCATCGCCAGCCAATCGGGTTCGTATAGAAGTATCCAGCACATACAATTCGGCTTCCTTACCAACCGGCAACGGCTGTTCTATCAACTCTACCCCATATTGTTGCATGGCAGGTATAAACTGCTGTAATTGCTCCATGGAATATCCTTGATTGGCATCTACCCGAATCAACATCGACCTACCAAATCGTTCGTATAATTTGGCAATGCGTTCAATATCCTCTTCCACCGCTAACCCGGTTTTCACTTTCAACACCCGAAACCCCGATTGCTGGTATCCTTCCGCCTCCTCCAAGGTTTCTGTAACCCCCTTAATACCTATAGTTACCGAAGTAAGCAACGCCTTTATTTTTTGACCGTAAAAATCTACAATCGGTATGCCCAAGTATTGTCCAAACGCATCGTGCAAAGCAATATCAATAGCTGCCTGCGTACCGGGTAACAATGGAAAAAACACGCGGGTTTCCTGAATCAGTTGCTGAAAGTGGCGGATATCTCTGCCCACCAGCTGTTGCACAAAATCGAGCTGCAAATTAGCGGCGGTTTGTGCCGGGGTTTCTCCTACCACTTCTTCTGCGGGACTGGCAGAGCCAAATCCAATTATCCCATTGGCCAATTCTACTTCAAAAAAAACGAGCGTTACATCTGAAAAGGTATTGTACGCAATGTAATACGGTTTTTTCAAGGGAGCCTTGCGGAGTGAAGAGCGAACAACAGTTATTTTCATGCGATTACAATTGAATGAGAGATAATAATACGGGAACCAGCTTATCTACTCCTTGCTCAACGGGTAACAGAACGGGGATAGATAATCGTAGTTCATAGTCTTGCTGAAACTGTAAAGCCTCTTCCATACTACATCCTTCCGTATGCAGTGCAACCGCTATCACTTCGGATCCCAACAATTGAATGATAGCAATTTCAGATTCTACAGAAGGTATCGCCCCCCAATGTTCATCATTGTCAAAATATTTTCGCTTGGGAGAACAAAGCAATACTACTTTCTTTGCATTGCCAGATAGCAACAATTCCGATCCGCAAGGTCCGCTGGGATTTCGCAAAGAAGATTGACCTTCTAAAAAAATAATGTGGGGCTGTTGCTCCTTCCAGCAACTAACAATTGCATGCTCTAGTTCACCAGAAACAAAGTCGTTAACGGTTGAATCAAAAATAAATCCATACTTGCCTCCCTGCAACCAGCCGGTTTGTCCGGTATAAATCATCTCTGCCTTCCAATTTGCTTTTTTAATTGCCTGGGTAAGCATGCGGGCAGTTGTTCGTTTTCCCATGGCACAATCCATCCCAATAACGGCTACTATCGGAATGGGTATTGCAAAAATTTCACCGGTAAAAAAATGTAGCTGATCCCGACTTTTCGGTTTTCTAACATCCGTTAAACTCACTCCCTTTTCTGCCGCAAGCGATACAATAGCCGGCTTGTCTGTTAAAAATTCGTGCAGTCCATTTACTACCGAAAGTCCTGACCGGATGGCTGCTTCTATCACTAACAACATATCTCCGGGTATCCGACCCCCTACAGTCGCCACCCCTATAACCAAACAATTTGCAGTAGGAATATTTTGTAAGGCCTCTTCTAAAGTACCAAATACTGGGATATCGCGACGTTGTCCATCCACCAATTCCCCGGCATCTTTTCCGGCAGTTGCCGCATGATCGATTACTCCCTTAATGGTAAACCGCTCTGTTCCCCGAATAAGCCCATGTGCCGTTTTTGCATCGGAATGAACCAGTAATCCGTTGGTTAACAACAGTGCCTCCTTCATACGTTCCAATTATTCTTTAGCTATAAATACCCCCGGTAAATTTCCGGTTGATTTTTGATATTGCCAGGTAACTTGTCCGCCAATCCATACCTGATCGATCCCTTCGGATAATGCTTTTCCATTTTCTATTGTGGCATGGTCTTTTACTTTTTCCATATCCAATAAAACCAGGTCGGCGATATACCCCGGAGCAATTACCCCGCGTTTTTGTATCCCTAAATGTTGCGCCGTGAGGCCTGTCATTTTATATACAGCCGTTTCAACCTTCAATAGCGGCTGTTTGCTAACATATTCATACAATACCCGGGTAAAAGTTCCATAGCCTCTTGGGTGCCCGCCATTGCCGCCATCGGAACAGATTACGGATAAAGGCCAGGCGATAAAATTACGCACATCATTTTCTGTCATCGACTTGCCCATAATGGTTTCCACCGACCCACTAAAGGCAGGATTGGCTTTTCGAAAAGAATCCGCCATTGCAATCAGTTGTATCAATGTTTGTGCGGGCGACTCTTTTCTGATTTGCGCAATTTGCGAAAGGGTTTTCCCTTCATATGCCGGAATAGGCGCAAAATGAACCATTACCGAACCGGAGGGATCACAAAGCTGTGAAACGGCCAACTCAGCATCAGGCAGACTATTATATTTACGGGAGGGGAACAACACTTTCAGCGTAGAATTCCAAAAAGTATAGGGATAAACATCCGCTGTTATATTCACGCCTTCCACACGGGCCTGCTGCAATTGCTGCAAAAGGGCTGCCGAAGTATTCCATTGAGAACGAAGGGCAATTTTCAAGTGAGAGATTTGCACCGGCATTCCGGTTTCTCTTCCGATGCGAATAATTTCATCAACCGCATCTTGCAGTGTTACGTCTTCGCTTCTAATATGACTGATATATCGTCCTTTTTGAGCGGCAGCTGTTTTAGCAAGCAGCATCACTTCTTCTTTAGAGGAATAAAAAGCTGGCTCATATTCTAATCCGGTAGATAAACCGAGCGAGCCTTTCTTAATTTCTTCGGCCAAGATTTGTTGCATGCTATTAATTTCTGCGGAAGTGGCTGCCCATAGTAGTTGATCTTCACCCATTACCTGTTCCCTGAGCGTAGTATGGCCGGTGTAGGTAGCTACATTTACAGCAGCTTTTCGCTGGCTCATCCAACTGCGCAGCGAGTCTGCCGGATAACTGCCGCCATCTTGCCCAATTACAATAGTAGTTATCCCCTGATTATTGGTAGCCGCAGCCTGTGGAAATTTGCGCAATGAAGAAAAGTGGTGACTATGTGCATCGATAAATCCAGGACAAAGAAATTTATTTTGTCCGCTTATCACCTGCTCACCGGGTAAGGCCTGCAAGTTTCCGACTGCCACAATTAGATTCCCCTTAATTCGAACAGATCCTTTATATGCCGGTATCCCAGTTCCGTCTATTATACGAACCTGGGTTATAAGGGTTGAAGGAATTTGCGAATATGAAACTTCCGTAAGGAGTAACAATACAAACCCGAAAAGCAGATAACGCATAGGTAATTTCTTTGGCTAGTTAAAGATAGTATTTTAGCTGAAGTAGCGTATTTATAACAAAAAGGCACTTAAGAAACACTTCCACAGCCATACCCGGATTATAAAATATATGTTAAATAATATTCTGGCAATGAATTTGATAGGATTATAATATCCGTAAATTCAATTACCTTTAAAATAAATAAAAAGCATGCGTGCCCACCTAAATACGATTATTGTTTCCGCTGCCATTTTGCTTACTGCGCTTATTCTTTCGAATGCATTTATCCAAAGAAACAAAGCCACTAAAAATATTAGTGTAACTGGTTTGGGTAAAAAAGATTTTGTGGCTGATTTAATTGTTTGGAGCGGATCCTTCACGCAAAAAAATATGAGCTTGAAAGAAGCCTATGCCAATTTAGACCGAGACCGTGAGCATATTCAAAAGTATTTATTGTCGAAGGGGTTGCGTTCCGAAAATATTATTTTCTCGGCGGTGGAAATTAATAAGCTTTTTGATGACGTGTATGATGGCTCGGGAAGAAAAGTAAAATCAGTTTTTGAGGGGTATAGTTTAAAACAAACCGTACAGATAGAATCCAATGAAGTAGATAAAATAGAAAATCTCTCTCGGCAGGTAAGCGAGTTGATCAATTCGGGGGTTGAGTTCTATTCCGAAAAACCCGAATACTATTATACAAAATTAGGCCAGTTGAAAATTGAAATGATTGCCGAAGCCACCAAGGATGCGGCAACCCGTGCACAGAAAATTGCAGCAAACGCCGGAGGTAAAGTAGGGTCACTGAAGAGTGCCAGTCAAGGAATATTTCAAATTGTTGCTCAAAATTCTAATGAAGATTATTCATGGGGAGGCTCTTTTAATACGAGCTCTAAAAAGAAAACGGCAACTATAACGATGAAGCTGGAATATGAAATAGATTAATGCTGGAATTCGGGAATTTGAAAGGAACCCCAATCTACTCTACCCATCTGAATAGCAACTTGAAGAGGTTTATCTTTTTGTAACGTCATTTTAGTTCCATTCACATCCAGGGGGGCAAACAAAACGCTTACGCTGTCTTTCCCCCAAACAAACACCTTCTCTTCTTCCTGCAACATTCCTTCAATCATATAGGTATAATTCACTCGTACAGTATCTCCGGCATAAGAACCCTCCAAAACACCATTAGCGCGGTCTTTCTGATCGGGCAACCAGTAAAACTTTCCGGTAGCCTTTCCGTTTTGCAAAGTCAACTCGAGAAAGGTGCTGTCTTTATTCAATGCATGCAAAAAGCAACCACTGCGAACCGTTGTATCGGCATTTGAAATAGTGGGTAGGATAAATTCAGTTGTTGGGTTATTGCAGGCAGCTATTATAATAATTGCTACTCCTGCAATCAGGAGCATTTTTCTCATAGAATGTTTCCGTTTTGTGAGATAAATATACAGATTTCAATAAAATTAGACGAATCACCTAGAAGGTTGGACAACGAATTCCCTTGTTGGTAGTGCTTTTGCGATATTGATAAATCAGCGAAAATTCAGTAGAGCGGCTATAGGGTGTATTTATTTTATTATTGCCGTAAGCCAGGTCGTAGGTAAATCCTGCACGCCATCCATTCCACTCCAATCCCAGATAGGGCACATATGAGTCACCGTTCCTCATCCACATACCCGCATATATTTCATAACTATCATCCCCGGAGGCGATGAAATAACTGAGTGCTCCTCCATACATCCATTCACTGTAATCGTATTGCCTCTGATATTGTGTACTAAAGTGAAAAGTGGTATTGGGGCCCAATGGCAAATAGCCCCCCGAATGCAAATTATATCTTCTATTAAGCGGATAGCTGTTATTTCCAAACCCTACAGAAGGCTCGAGCAAGTGGTACACCGATGCGCCAGCGTAAAAATAGACGTCATTTGCAAACAACCCGGTATACATAAGGCCGGCCTGGATATCTGCCACTTTTCTGTTCTCATTTCCCAGGGTTGCCACATCATTGGTTGGCAATACAAATCCGCCTACATCTAACTGATCTTCCAATGTTGCTGCACTTCTATTAAAAGCGAAACTTCCATAAGTCATTTGAAAGCCTGCCGTAATAGCTACATCTCCATTATAATCTAATCCCTTTTTATAGGCCATAGACAGTGCCATATAATTTTCCTTTAGTACGCCTCCGCCCGACTGATCGCTCATCCCAAAAACGCCCAAACTCAGCCGATCACGTTGTGGAAGTTTATTTTGCATGATAGGGCCATCCACCGAAAAAGTAATAGTAGAATACGCATTGTTAAAAGAAGGCCATTGGTTTCTGCTATTGGCAGCAACGCGCAAGTCGCCATTAAAATATCCCGTATTGGCGGGGTTTAAACTAAGTGGGGAAGCAAAGAACTGCGAGAAATGCGGATCCTGTGCCATCAGCAGATGAACAAACCCTATAAAAAACACAACCAGCCCCGCTGCTTTTTTCATCATCGTACTAAGGTTATATTACCACGTTGAGTTTCGGAAGTTCCATCGGTTAATCCTAGTATCAATACATATACATAAGTACCCGCAGGTGCCGGCTTTCCCTTATACATGCCATTCCATCCTCCCACATAATCGTTTGGCAACACATTGCTGATTTCAAAAACTTTTTCCCCCCATCGGCTAAAAATCTGAAACTGATTTACCCGTGCCACCGCTTCTCCTGATATCACATAAAAATAATCGTTTACCCCATCCCCATTCGGAGAGAAAGTATTGGGCATCGCGATACGAGATTGATAATACACATTCACCAAAAGCGTTGCCGTATCCACACAATAAAACTGATTGGTACCCGTGATGGTATAGTTTCGGTTTGATAGCGAATTCAATACCGGATTCCAGCAGGTATCGCAAGACAAGCCTCCCGAAGGCGACCAGCGAATGTTTTTGTAAGTATCTCCCTGGTTAATAACAAAGAGCTGCATTTTTTCGTTTCGCAATAAATTAATCTGATTTGTAGTCATATTTATAGCAAAGGGAGTAAAGGGAGTAACGATAGCATTGTTACTTACAATAGGCTCATAGACTGTTTGTGCCGCATTCAGGTAGCTGTACACTTTCCCAGTTCGTGTTTGGGGAATCAAATGCCGGATGGTAGCAAACCCCGCAGGGAAGGCAGTAGAAACCGGAATCCAACCCACCCCAATCAACTTACCTACCCCTCCCGTTGAGTCATCATCAAAATACTGTATTTGTACAGGAAGCTTGATGGCAGTATATCCTTTCAGTAAATGAATATCAGACGACACAATCATCGTATCAGTGGCATAACAATTAACCACCGATTTTTTTAGGTCCATATCAATCGGAAACACTTTGATATAGGCAGAGATCGTATCCACACATCCATAAATTGTTTGGAGCGTTACTCCCACTCGCATTGTATCGGTTACAGTTACTGTTGGATTAAAACAGCTGGCACAACTTACCAGCGGTGTGGGCGTCCATACAACCGATGCCAGTGGGTCGTTCGCCTGATTTTTTACTACAACTGGCAAAGTAGAATTGATGTTAACAATCGTATCTGTAGGGGTTATCGATAGTTTTGGCTGGAAACGAATTCGAAACGATACATTGTTCGATTCGTCTAATTCATTAAACAGGTTTGCCTCATCAAATATGGCCATAAGAGTATCCTGCTTAGTTCTGCTGGCTTTCACCACATGCGTGTAAACATTACCACATTTCCCTAAAATATCATTGGGTATCACAAAATCCGGAGCCAACTGCGTACCAGCAGGAAGTCCTGGAATTTTATCGTAAAATTTTATAGTAGTGCCTGCCGGTATGGAATCATATCCATTATTGGCGATGGAAAAAACTACCCGAATACTATCATTTTTGTAACAGTTTACAGAATTTAAATACAACGCTCCATCCATTCGGGCATCCATCACGTTCACCGAGTAAATTGGCGATTCATCTGTACAGGTTCCATCCGTGGCAACTAATTTTATTCGGTATATCCCAGGAGAAGGAAAAGAATACACCCAGTCTCTGTCTGTTGAAATCGGTTGAAAATTATTGCCTGTGTTGTCGGTCAAATACCACTGAAAAGAAGTACCCCCATATGTATAATTGGTAAATGTTACCGGCTCCGAGTAAATAGAGCCTGAATGGGTAACCTTTCGTTTATCCGGAGAGAAGCGCGCTTCTACTCCACAATTCACATTCACCTTTGCAATAAAAGTGGCGTAGCAGGTCTTTACAGGATTATACGCCCGTAAACTCAACTCATATACCCCTGCAACCGGAAAAGTGTAATTGAAGTCTTTGGTAGTGCCTGCTAATACTCCATTTATCAGCCACTCAAAAGGGTCGTTGCCCGGAGTAAGATTATTGAAGTTAACCAGTTCACCCGCTTTAGGATAAGGAGTACTCCTATACTCAAATTCGGCCTGCGGCACTCCAACACAGGGGGGATCACATTTATTGGAAGTTAATAAACTGCCGCCGCCATAAATCTCTAAAAAAGTACGCATCCTTTCTGCTTGTCCATACGTAAACACCGAGGGACATGGGCTCCCATAATCCATAAAATTGGAAATATTATCCGGTTGATCTTTTGTAAATCCCGAAACCGTATCTGTTCGGCATGAATTTTCTGGACTATTACAAGGAGATGAATTAATACTTCTGTCTGGCGGCGTGTCACAAACCAAGTCGCCATCTTTCGTACAGTCGTTGTTTACACAGTTTTGTCCCTCGAATGTATGATATAGGGTAAGGCAATGTCCCATTTCGTGCGCCAGTAATGGGACCGACAATCCGGCCACCACCAACCCAAATCCAGGTCCGCCAAATCCACCTACGCCAATTCTATTCCATTTGCCACAATCAAAAAAGGTAGCAGGGTTTTCTGCCCGAATATTTCCTACCACCCAAATATTAATATACTGCTGATGATTCCAATCCGACAATTCGGCCATTCTTCCTGTTTCCAGGTCTTTATCAAACCCTTCGAGGTATGATTTTATCCGGTTGATTCCAGTTGTATTCCCCCCGTCGGGTGCGATCTTGGCCAAGCAAAATTCAATATCCGAACTTACTCCCAGCGGGTCAGCTCCATAGGCTCCTCGGTGCGCAAATGCATCGTTCAGTTCACCCAACGCTGCTTTTACCATTGCATCCGTTATTGCCTCGGGATTTTCACTCACAATATGAAACACAACCGGCACTTCATAGATATTGGCAAATGGCGAACCGCCGGGCTTTGGCTTAATCCCTAAACTTTTAATGGTCGCATTTCCCGAGGTAAGGGATTGTTTTTGCTGAATCCTATTTCGAATCAACTCGTTGGTCTGGCGCTCCTTTCTGGCAAAAGCAGTGTCTTTACGTGCGTTTTCATACCAGCCATCTGTTCCACAGGATGAAAAAGGCGAACCACTATTCTTTATCTGTGCAAACAAGGGCGCAGCTGCAACTAAACAAATAATAAAAAATAACCACTTCCCATTCATTGGTAAGGCTTTTCAAATATTAAGATATATTGGCACCCATGGAGGAAACATTAAAAATATACATAAAATATTCCGGACTGGCTCATTCGTGCTTTTAGGCTACGAATAAACAATTTGTTAACAAAATAGGGGGCTGAAGCCTCTTGCTACCCAGACTCCCATCCATTAAACGTATCCGAAAACAATAATATTTCCTGTTCGAGGTGAAATATATGATACCCAAACAACCTGAATCGTTGCATTGAGCCATGAATTGTTCCCGCCAAGCCCCCCTAAAGTTTTTCCAGGTGTCTTTATTTTTTCCAATACAAGTTTTACATTTACAAAAAATGAGTGTATGCGTTGGATAGGTAATAAAGAAAGTGATAATGTAGAAGATAGAAGAGGCGGCGGTGGCAGAGGAGTTGCCATGGGCGGTGGAATCGGAGGTATTGTTCTCGTTCTAATATATCTTTTTATGGGCGGCGACCCCACTCAGGTTATTAACCAGCTTCAAAATTCAGCACCTACGCAAACTTCGCCTGGCCCCCGCAGTGCAGAAGAAGAAAAGTTGGCTTCCTTCACTAAAGTAGTGTTAGGACTAACCGAAACCGTTTGGGATTCTATTTATCAGTCACAAGGAAGCAGTTATGAAAAGCCTACATTAGTTCTATTTTCCGACCAAGTTCAATCCGATGGATGTGGTGCAGCCAGTTCTGCCTCGGGCCCCTTTTACTGCCCTGGTGATAGAAAAGTATATATAGATCTTTCTTTCTTCGAAGAGCTTTCCCAAAAATTTAATGCCCCCGGTGAATTTGCTATGGCCTATGTGATTGCCCACGAAGTAGGACACCACTTACAAACCCTCAACGGCACTTCGCAAAAAGTTAATAGTGCCAGAAAAAGACTTTCCGAAAAAGAGTATAATCAACTTTCCGTAAAACTCGAATTACAGGCCGACTTCCTCGCCGGCGTTTGGGCCTATCACGCCAATAAACTCCGCAATATCCTCGACCCCGGAGACTTAGAATCTGCCCTCAATGCCGCCAATGCCATCGGCGACGACCGGCTTCAAAAACAAAGCAAAGGCTATGTGGTTCCCGACGCATTCACACACGGAACCTCCAAACAAAGAATGTACTGGTTTAAAAAAGGCTTCGACTCCGGCGACCCCAGCCAAGGCAACACTTTCGCAGGCATCGACGAATAACCCCCTCCCTGCATCCGTGACTCCATCCCTGCATCCGTGGCTCCATCCATGAATCCGTGGCTCCATCCATGAATCCGTGGCTCCATCCATGAATCCGTGGCTCCATCCGTGTCATCAGTGCCATCCGTGAATCCGTTGCTCCATCCGTGTCATCAGTGCCATCCGTGAATCCGTGGCTCCATCCGTGTCATCAGTGCCATCCGTGGCTACATCCGTGCCCATCCGTGCCCATCCGAGCCATCCGTGGCTCCATCCAATGCTCCCTCCCCATCTACAACACCAATCTCTTTACCCTCAACTGAGCCTCTCCAAAATTTATTAGCAACCCCAATTTATTCCCCGACACTTTCAAATAATTAATTGTTTGTGCAATAAATACAGGACTAATCGCTGCCACAGCTTTCGCTTCCAAAATCACCGCTTCCTCCACCACAAAATCGGCCACATAATAATGCATCAATTTATTCCCCTTATAAAAAACTTCATACTTTTTCTCCCGCTCAAAATATACTCCACTTTTAATTAATTCAATCTCAATAGCGTCTTTATACACCACTTCCAAAAACCCAGGCCCCAGGTGATTATGCACTTCCATGCAGGCCCCAATAATTGCATAGCTATATTCTTTAAAAAGTAAATCCATCAGACATCGCAGTTGATTGAACAAAGCTGAATACAAATAACTTGTCTCGCTTGCGTATCCTTCTCCGATAATAATACCTAAACGAGCATGAAAAATTATCCTATCAAAAACCAGTTATACCCATTAGCAGGCAGAGAATATGTAAATAGAATGGTATGCCCCCTGCACAAATGATACCGGGTGCTAACACCCTTGGCATCTATCACGTATGCCTGTTTTGTTTTTCCCGTGTAATACAATGGCAAAGTAATGGTGCGGGTAATTGGTCGATCGGTTGGATTAAACAACATCACCAATCCTTTTTGCGGAAGAGTAGGGTCTACCTGCATCCATCCGTACAAATCCCGCCCATCGGCTCTGCGCAATTGAATGATAGCTGCATTTAAAATTGCCCTATATTATTTATACCAATCAATCGTTAAAGTAACGATCTTTCGGGTAGCATTGATATCAAATAAACGGGGGCCTCTGTAACAAGCCTGCACACCCGGGGCATTGATGGTAGATTTGAGAATTAGAAATGCAATGGCACAAAGAACCCTATTCGAAATTTTTGCGTAATTTTTCCAGAGCCGTTTGCATAGCGGTTTCAATAGTAGGCAGGGTGGGCACTTCTTTTCCTATAAATAAAATGAATAGGGCTACCCGGATTTTCTTTTCTTCGAGTTTTTGATGAAGGGACTGATTGTTCAGACGATATGCCTCGCGCAATAATCTTTTGATGCGATTTCTGTGAACGGCTTTCTTAAAGTTGCGGGCGCTGGCCCCTACTCCTGTTTGAATCGTTTCAGTAAGCTCCGAGGGGTTAACCAAATAAAAACATTTTACCGGCGATGCGGTTACAGATTTACCTTCAGCAAATAGCTGCTGTATTAACTTTCGGCTTTTCAGCTTTTCGGTTCGGGGATAAGTATTGTTGTGGGCCGTCATAACACTCAAAAAAAAGCCTCACCCTTAAGATGAGGCATTTTCGCAAATTTTTTATGGATGAACCGACGCCGAAGGAATTATTTCAATCCTTTTTCGCTGGAAACAGTTAGTTTCTTGCGACCTTTTGCTCTGCGACTGGCTAGCACCTTTCTTCCGTTGGCAGTTGCCATACGCTGGCGAAAGCCGTGTACGCTTTTGCGACGACGCTTATGTGGTTGGAAAGTTCTTTTCATTGGTTTGTTTTTTCAGCCCCAAAAATTGGTTTCATTTCATTGCTGCAGTCACCATACTGCTGCTTGTGAAAGGACGGCAAAGGTAGGGGAATAAATGTTTTTCCACAAGAGAAAATCGTGGTTTTTACGCAAAAAAGACCTTTTACCGCCCTTTGGAGTCCATTTTAACCACCAAGTCGGTATGATAGGCTTTCAGGGGTGCCCCAAAAAACAGGGTAGCTTGCCGTTCAAATTCTGCTGGCGAATCAGTAGTATAAAATTGCAGGTCACTTGATTGGGTACATAACTGATTGATTTCGGGATGCCGCGCAAGATATTGGGACAGACTTTTGGCCACAATTTCCCCCTGGGTTACCACCCGAATTTGTGCAGACAGCAGCTGTTCAATTTTTTTCAGCAGAAGGGGATAGTGGGTACAAGCTAACAAAAGGGTATCGATGTCGGGTGACTGGGCCAGAATCTGCTGCAAATATTTTTGTACAAAATAGTCGGCACCGGGCTGGTCAGCTTCTCCATTTTCAATCAGGGGAACCCACATGGGGCAGGGTTGCTGATAAACCTTGCAGTTCGGAAAAAAATGATGAATCTCTATTGGATAGCTATTGCTGGTAATGGTACCAGAAGTGCCTAAAATGCCTACTGAGCCGGTTTTGGTAAGGTTGCCAATCACTTCTGTGGTAGGCCGGATAACCCCCAGCACTCTTTTGGCGGGATCGATGGAGGGTAGGTCGCGCTGTTGTATTGTTCGCAGGGCTTTTGCGGAAGCAGTATTACAGGCCAGCACTACCAACTCGCAGCCCTGATAAAAAAACCAGCGAACGGCTTCCAGGGTATATTGATATACGGTTTCGAATGATCTGGATCCATAAGGAGCCCGGGCATTATCGCCTACATACATAAAATCATGCGTTGGCAATTCTTTCACCAGTTCTTTTAATATGGTAAGTCCTCCATATCCGCTATCAAAAACTCCGATGGGCTTAGTGCTATTCATACCTAAAAGTAAGAACCCCTTCGTTAGGAAGGGGCTCTTTTAAAAAATATCGTGCAAGAAAAAAATTATGCTTTGGGCTTGGGAGTAGCAGCGGGTGTTTTAGGGGCAGCAGCAGGCGCAGCATAAGGCAATCCAGTTCCTCCAGCTGCTTTCCAGGCGTCTTCCGCTTCCTTGGGTAGTGGTAATTTTAATTTGATGGCTACCCGTATAGCCAGATTGTCTAACAAGGGAGGGTTTACATAAGGAGACAGGGCATCGCTTTTCAAAACCAGGGTATACTTTTGTTCTGCAATCACTTCGTTGAGGGCAGAAAGAATTTTAACCCGAAATGGCTGCAGCAGTTGTTCCTGCTTTTGACCTAAGGCCTCCTGAGAGTACTGTTGCCAATACACCAGCTTCTGACGATATTTATTCAAATCACTCAAGGCCATTTCTCTGGCTTTGGGTGCCAGTCCAGCAGAATCTTTTTTAAAGATACTGTCTTGACGAATAAATTGCTTGTAGGTATAATCATACTCATCTTTGAGTGAATCCTGCTGAAAGGATTCAATTTCCTGAGAAACCTTATCAATTCCCGGCATCAGACCCAGCACCTGCTGTTCGTCGAAATATCCAATTTTAACCGGCTGCTGAGCAGAGGCGCTGTTGGCGGAAAATAAGACGGCGGAGGTAGCCATCCATACAAAAAGTAACTTCTTCATTTGAATGTTTATTATAGTTATTGATGATCGATAGGAAAGCGGCTTATTTTATCCCCAACTCCTTCAGCACTTCTTCGCTTTTGTCGAGTTTAGGGTCGGCAAATATAATGGTTATTCCTTCACTTTTATCCAGTACAAAGTCATAAGATTTAGCTACCGCCAGTTTCTGGATTGCGTTGTATAGCTTATCCTGGATAGGTTTTACCAGTCGTTGGCGCTCTTTAAACAGGTCGCCTTCGTATCCAAAACGCTTTTTTTGCAGTTCCCGGAGTTCTTTTTCCCGAACAAACAGCTCGTCTTCGCGCTTCTTTTTCAGCTCTTCGGAAAGCATAAACTGCTCTGCTTCGAAGTTTTTGTACATTTTGTCGAGAATTCCCTGTTTGTCGTCGATTTCTTTTTGCCACTGCTCGCCAATTAGCTGCAGTTTTTTATCGGCTTCCCGGTATTCGGGAATTTTACTCAATATGTACTTGGTGTCAATTACAGCATAGCGCTGGGCCTGAACGGTGAATGCAAAAGCGCTCACTAGTAAGGAAAGAAGGAGAATTTTTTTCATATACATGTTTTTAGGTGTTGGAAATCGGGCAGCTTACACGCTCCAGATGCCAAATCTATTCAGGTTCAAATCCAAGCATAAATGTAAACCTAGCGGCGTCTTTCAGTGCTCCTCCCGAGGTTATCCTATCCAATCCTATGCCATAATCGAATCCGAGTAGACCAAACATGGGTAAAAAGAAGCGCATACCCACTCCCACCGACCTTCTGAGGCGGAAAGGATTATATTCTTTCATAGAATACCAACCATTGGCGGCCTCAAAAAATCCAAGGGCATAAATGGTACTGCTTGGGTTAAGGCTCAGCGGGTACCGAAGCTCCATGGTGTATTTATTGAAAATGGTAAAATACTGGGTAGCGAATTGCCTGTCGGGGTTAATTGTGGGGTTAGAATTGTCGTACACCGGATATCCGCGATGGGCAATGATATCAAACCCTAAAAGGGCAAACTGGTTGCTTAAACCGGCATCCCCCACTTGAAAACGCTCAAAAGGAGAAGCTTTAGAATTTAGATTAAATCTGCCTACAAATCCAAATTTAGCGGCAAGCTTCATTACCAATTGCTTATTCCGATCTTCTCCATGAGGACGGCCAAAGGGTATATACCATTCGCCATTGAAGCGCCATTTTTGGTATTCGAGCCATTTATAGGGCTGGTCGTTGTTCAGGTTGTCGTCAATAATAGAGTACGGCGGCGTTATCTGCAAACTCAGCAAAAAGGTTGATCCAGAGCGGGGGAACATCGGGAAGTCTACAGATGAGCGCTGAAGAGATACACGCAAGTTTAGGTTATTTACATATCCATTATCAAAACCGGGTAGATTGGTAGGGTCTATCGCATAGTTTTTCAGCTTATAGCGGGTATAGTTAATGCCGGTAGTAAGTGAGAAATAGTCATCCGGCCATTTCAATTGACGAGAAATACTGATAGTTGCCCCGGTTGTAGAAATATACCTTTGGTCGGCAATATTTTGATTGAATTGCCCGGAAACAGGGTCAAAAGTTTGTCCGAAACGGGTATTGTAAACGCTGAAGGTAAGTGCGTTCCGCTTTTTGCCGCCTAACCAAGGCTCGGTAAAGGAGAAATTATAGCTTCTGAAAGCCTTTCCGTTACTTTGTACTCGCAGACTGAGTTTTTGTCCATCCCCCATGGGCAAAGGATCCCAGGCAGATTTTTTCCAGATATTTCTAAGTGAAAAGTTATTAAAAGATACCCCGAGGGTTCCGGTAAGACCGATAAAACCGCCCCATCCGGCACTCAACTCGAGCTGATCACTCGACTTTTCAACTACCCCATAGTTGATATCAACTGTTCCGTCGTCGGGATTAGGTACAGGCTCAATTTTAATTTTTTCTTGATCGAAATAATTCAGCTGGGCAATTTCACGCTGCGAGCGAACCAGATCAGTACGTCGGAATTTCTCTCCAGGGATAGTTCTCAGTTCGCGGCGGATTACATATTCTTTCGTTCGTTCGTTGCCGGTAATGCGAATGTTTTTAATGGTCGCTTGTGGCCCTTCAATGATGCGCAATTCGAAATCGATGGTATCGTTGTAAACAGCAGTTTCAATGGGTTCTGTTCTAAAGAATAGGTATCCATCATCTTGGTATAGTCCGCTGATATCACCACCTTCCGGTCCGCCGCCGCGCCCTAGTTTTTTATTCAAGATTTCCATGTTGTAGATATCTCCTTTGCGGATACCTAAAATAGACGAGAGCACCGAATCAGTGAATTTGGTATTTCCTCTCCAAGAGATATTGCCAAAATAATATTTTCGGCCTTCCGCCACTTTAATGTCGATATTAATATTGCCACGACCTGTAGAGTAAACCGTATCTTTTTCAATCACGGCATCCCGATAACCGAGGGTATTATAGTATTCGAGAATTTTATCTTTATCGTCTATATACTTAGTTTGATCAAATTTCGCAGAGTTCAGCTTAACACGTACATAGGGGTCTAACACCTTTTTGGTTTTGGTGAAGGTGAGAAACCCCTTCTCTTTCATATACTCTTCAAACGTATAATTTTTTGGAATCACAATTTGTCCTTTATCCTGAATCGGGAAAAGGGTAAGGCGGGATTTTTCTTTGGTATCCTTAAACTGACCTTTCAGTTTTGAATCCTCTACTGTATTACCGCCGAAATTGATGTTGTTGATTTTTACTTTGGGGCCTTTATCAATTAAAAATTCGAGCGCCAATGTGTTGTCGAGGGCAGAATCCTGCTTTTCAACAATACGAACCCTTGAATCGCGATAACCCTTATCAGCATAATACTTTTTAATCGCTTCAGCAGCTGAAATTTTCATGTCTTCCGTAACAACTCGGTTGGGAACCAATCCTGTTTTACCGGATAAATCATCAGTTTCCCCTTTTCTAACGCCCTTAAAAGTGAATTTTGAAAGGCGGGCTCTTTCTGTTACGGCAATTTCTATTTCGATGTTTTTTCCTTCCAGCTTGGTGATAAAAATTTCAACATTACTGAAATACTTTTGCCCCCAGAGTTTATTGATGGCTTTAGAAAAATTATCGCCTCCCGGAATGGACACTTCATCTCCCGGATTAATATTAGCGATAGACATCAGCAGGTTTTCGTCGAAAAACCGGTTGCCGACTACTTTCACTGCGGAAATTTTATACCGTTTAGGGGTTTTCTGATTGAAGATATTCAGAAGGTCGGCATTAATGTTGGTAATGGACGTGTCTTTCTCTGTAGTTTCCTGACTCCATCCCGGAATGCTGCCAAGCGTTAGAAAGAGAGCTGGCAATAAAAATTTTAACACTTTGGGCATCCGTTTATGTTTTGTCATGTACCCGAACGCTCCTCCGGTGTACATAGCTTCAGTTAGTTAAGTTTATAAGGCGGGGCAAATTAACGGGAATAATGAAAAGTGTTTGTTAAAACCCTCCCTATTCGTGTGATTATCATTAGAAATATTATACAATGGGTGCCTCCTGCTGAATTTGTTGTCCGGTTTTGCCAAAACGGCGCTCTCTGTTTTGAAAGTCTATGATTGCCTCATACAAATTATTTTTTCTAAAATCCGGCCATCGGGTGGGGGTAAAATAGAGTTCTGCGTAGGCAAGCTGATACAACAAAAAGTTACTGATTCGGTATTCGCCGCTGGTTCTGATCATCAGTTCTGGGTCGGGAAAAGCCCGGGTTGAAAGGTGTTCCCGAAAGGACTCCTGGGTTATTTGCGAAGAGGTGAGTTTTCCGGCCTCCACTGCTGCAGCTATGGATTTGGCGGCTTGTACAAGTTCCCACCGGCTGCTATAGCTTAGGGCCATAATCAATTGCAATCCATTATTGGCAGCTGTAAGGTCTAGCGCTTCTTGCATTTCTTGCCGTGCCTGAACGGGCAGCAGCTCGAGGTCGCCAATTACGTGCAGCCGGATGTTGTTCTTGTTTAGGGTGGGCACTTCTTTTCGGATAGTTTCTACCAAAAGGTGCATTAAACCCTCTACTTCTAGTGGGGGTCTGTCCCAATTTTCTGTACTAAACGCATACAACGTAAGAAATTGGATGCCCAGTTCTGCTGCACCTTCCACAATGTTTCGCACACTTTCAACGCCATGGTAATGCCCATACAGCCGATCCTTCCCCTTCTCTTCTGCCCATCTCCCATTCCCATCCATAATGATAGCAATGTGCCTAGGCAGGCGTTGAAGGTTAACTTGGCTAATAAGCCCCTGATCCATACACTCGAAAGTTTAAGGGGACAAAGTTAACAAAATCAAGTGGTTGAAGGGATATTATTACTGAAAATAGCTATCCAACGGCTTTTTTGTTTGCTTTAGCGACCTCGGGGAGGTGGGGGGCACCGGTAGGTTTCGAGATTAAACGCCACCCCTACTTTTAAGCTGGCATAGGAATCTGGTTGAACGCTATTACCCCGTTGCCGACCCTTTGTTCCAATCGAAACACCGGTTTCGTAGCTTCTATCCTGTAATAAGAAGGCTGGTGATGGGGATCCGTCGGGTAGAAGCGGAAAAGCATCCGGCGCAAATACTCCACTTACATCGTCTAGATAATCTGTATTGGTAAAACGGTAAGTGAATTCAGCAAATACATTCACCCGCGCATCTAGGGCATACTTAACGCCTACGGTAAATGGAACACAAATGGCTATGGGGTTATAAATCTGCAAATCGGGATATAGACTGCTACCCTGCCCTTCTGTACCTAAGGGACGGAGATAATATTTTTCACCTGCCATAAAAGCATAGGGGTCGTAAGAAAAAGCGCCAATTCCCAAGCCCAAATAGGGGGTAAATGAATAGCCTTCTATGCCGGGCCGAAAATTAAAAAAATTGAATTCACCAGAAATAGAAGCTTCCCAAACATCTGAATTAAAGCTAAGGTTGCGGATTTGCTGCACTTGATTTTTGCTGTAGATATCCGAGTAGCCTAGCTGCAGGTATTCGCCTGTTAGCCGCAAAGAAATGTAGCCCCCTAACTGTTTGCGAAAGAAAAAACCAGCCGCCAGCTTGGGTCGATTGATGTTGGCATTGGAGTTTAGGTCACCATAATAATGCCCCACTCCCGTATATATGCCAATTTCTCCCTGGTGCACAAAACTATTCGTTACCTGCGCATTGGCAGATAAAAAGCCTAGGCTCAAAAGCAATATGACTAGGTGTTTTCTAAGCATTGGATATAAAAAGGCACTGTATTTGTTGTAAAAAAACAGCAAAAATCGTTATCATAAATGTTAATTTCTTTTATCTAGCCCCCATGCCAGTTTAGTTCGCAGGGTAGAAAGGAAGCTATTTTCGTTCAATCGCACCAGATTTACCCCAAAAGCCTCCTTTTTTACGGCCAACTGAATCGATTTGTCTACAATCTCTCTTCTGGCATCCAGGGCACATATAAACATATCGGCTCTGCTTTCTATTTCGAAGGAAATAATACTAGTGTCTGGCACTATAATTGACCGTACATTTAGATTATGTGGGGCCACCGGGGTTATTACAAAACTCGAAGACTCCGGAAAAAGGATAGGGCCATTGCAGCTCATATTGTAGCCGGTTGAACCGGTAGGGGTAGAAACAATCAAACCATCCGCCCAATAGGTATTCAAAAACTCGCCATTCAGGTAGGCGTGCACTTTTATCATAGGGGAGGTATCTCGCTTATGAATAGCAAATTCATTGAGCCCAAATGGTGCATCACCAAAGAGGTTTTTATCAGAATCAAGGTGTAACAGGGTTCTTTTGTCGATGATAAAAGTGCGGTTCACAAGCGCATCTACTGCGGAGGAAAGCTCATCGCGACTAATGCCTGCTAAAAAGCCCAGTCGACCGAAGTTGATACCGAGTACTGGTATTTTTTTATTCCGCACCAGGGTAACCGTATCGAGCAAGGTTCCATCACCGCCCAAGCTGATAAGACAATCCAACTCTTCCGGCAGGTCTGCAGAAGTTACAAAGGGTACAAGCGCCGGAAATCGAACAGTAACCTGGTTAAACTGTAGCAATAGCGGTTGGTAAATTAGAATGAAAACATCAAAGCGAGTTAGGGCTTCCAGCAAGATATCTAGGTGCGCCCCCTGTTCTGTATCCAGCCCTCTGCTATAAATGGCAACTTTCATGAAAAAGAATATTTGTGGCTTAACTTCTACTTTCAGTGGTAGAAAGTGTAGCGGGGTAACGGCATCTACTCAAAAATCATTTCTGCTATGTAAATATACACCTTCCCGGCCCAGTTGATTCATGCTATATTCAATTTTAAATACAAAATCATAAATCGACACAATGTCAATCCCAATCCCCCAGCTTCTGAGAAGGCTATTATTAAGTGTATTAGACCCTTGAGCAAATCGGTTATAGCCATATCCAAAATCGGCATAGGCTTTTACAAATATTCGAATAGGGATTTTGTCGTGCGATTTACTACTCGCCGGATTTTGCAGAATCAACGAAAGCGCTCGTTGATGAAAGGTTGTTTTGAGTATTCCTGCTGCAGAACCATCTACCACATTGTATTCGAGTCCGCGCATTTGCGTGTAGCCATATCCAATCATGCGCTGGTTGATAAAAATATTATTGGTTGGAGACTTTGCAACACCAATCCCCTCCAGATGTATAAACCGAATGCCGGGTGTAACCGGTATCACATAAGCCAATCGGGCTGAAGCCTGCCACAAATCAGCATTTTTATGAAGTACCCGGGCATACAAATTCGCATCCATCATCCATCCGCGAGTAGGATACGGGATATAATCAACATTGTAATACTTAAATTGATAGTTAACATCTACAAATTGAATGCGGCTGGCATTATTGGGAAGGTAGTTAGGGTTGAGTTGTAGGATGGTATCGGCTATGTGCTCCTTATTATAGGCTAATCGAAAATAGTGCCGTTGCCTAACATCTGGTCGATAAGAATAGGTTATATCAAAACGAACTGTCTCTCGCATCACAGAGTCTTTCCTAAAAAATTGTTGCTTATTATCTGAGGTTGCGTAATTGAGTTCTTTTTGGGTAGCATAAGCAACTCCTATATTTAATCCGCTTTTCAGTTTCTTATCAATAAACGGAAGCTGGTATCGAAAACTTATCTGATTGTTGTACCCGGTAATTAACCAAATATCTAGGTTGTCGTTTCTTCCGGTAAAATTATTCTGAATAAATTTCAATCCATAGTTTACCCGGGTAAGGCTCCGGTTTTGTTCTACCCACCATTGATTAAAATTTCGGTCTACCAATTTAAAATAGGGAACCGGAAAAAGGTACCATCTTTCTTTTACAGCAATGGTTATTACTGCCTGTCGATGCTGCGGAGTTTGAATGCGTGTGCTGATAAATACATCTACATCCACAAACAGGGTAGTATTCATCAGTTGCTCTTTGGCCAATTTCAGCTGCTGCTGGAGCTTTTCAAAGGAGAGCGAATCTCCTTTCCGAAAGGGAACTTCCCTCAAAATAATAAAGGGGCGCGTTTTTGCATTGCCGGTAATAATCACTTCTGCAATTTGCAGGTTGGTAAAGGGGGCTGCGGTATCAATTTTAGATGAGTTGGCTTCAGCCGATATGCGCTGACCCCGAGCAGTTGTTGCCGCAGCAATGCAGCAGATGACATATGCAGTGAATAAAGTGCGGAATACTATTCGCCCTGGGAACACTTCAGCAGTAAATGATTGGGATATAATCATGGCGCATATTCCGCTTACCCGGTTAAATATTCAGGTAAGCAAGCAGATGCTGATAATTTTCCTGCACCTCATGATCTTCTTCCCCGTTTCCAAAATAATATCTCACCACATATCCATGCTGTTGGAGGGTGGCTACGGCAGTGGCAATTTCCATTTTACTCACACGCAAGGTTGCTATCAGCAAGCCGGATTCGCGCCGGGAACTAAAATGCAGTATGCTGAGGTCGTTAGACTCAATCAGCCGATTTACTTCACCCAGTGAAAATCGCAATGGATCGGACTCAACAACAATAACCCCACATTTATCTTGGGTGTTTAAAAAGCCGGCTACTTCCCGCAGTATTTCTTTCGCAGTGATAACGCCAACAAAAGTATCCGATTGAATTACCGGCAAGAGGCTAAGCGTATGCGCTACCATCAGCTGGAGGGCATCGAAAAAAAACACCTGCTCGCTACAAAATACCGGGGAAAGTAAGGGGGAAAGGGAATGTATTAACTGCTCATCTGAAGCCTCCTCCAACACCACTTTGCTTATTAATCCAATATACCCACCTTTTTCAACAACGGGAAGATGAAACACTTCGTAGTTATCCATCAGATCCAATACCTCGGGAACAGTATCAGACAAATGAACAACCGGAAACCCTGTCTGGATTATTTGACTAACTATCATACTATCTATACAAAACCCATTCGATTTTGTTAATGGGTAGTTGCCTTATTTGTATGTTTCTGCAGAAATTTTTCTAAAATTTCATTAAAGGCGGCTGGCACTTCCATCATGGGGGCATGCCCACAGTGGTCTACAAAATGCAATTCGCTGTTTTTAATCAATTTATTAAACTCTTGCGCTACAAATGGAGGGGTAATGATATCGTTGTTACCCCAGATTAAAAGGGTAGGTTGCTGAATTTGCGTGAGTTCTTCTCCCAGATTGTTTCGGATAGCACTTTTTGCCAGCGAAATAATCTTAATAACTTTCATTCGGTTATTAGTGATTTCAAACACTTCATCTACCAACTCCTTGGTGGCCATAGCAGGATCATAAAAAGTGATTTCGGTTTTTTTGCGGATATATTCATAATCGCCCCGCTTGGGATAAGAATCGCCCATTCCATTTTCAAATAGCCCGCTACTGCCAGTTAATGTTAGGGAAGCAATTTTTTCGGGATACTTTAAAATATGCACCAACGCAACATGTCCTCCCAATGAATTTCCCAGCAAGTGAATCCCTTCATAACCCTGCGCCTCAATAAACTTGTGTACATGCTTGGCTAACCCTCCTACAGTGGTGTGAAATATGTCTAATTCAAACAGGGGCAGTAAAGGAATAATCACTTTGTACTGATGCCGAAAATGCTCAATTAAATCGGTGAAATTGCTTAATGCCCCAAAAAGGCCATGTAATAATATCAGCGGCTCACCCTCTCCTTCTTCTACATAAGTAAACTTATTATTTTCTTTAATCTCGTATGTCATGTTTACCTGGTCTAAATGATTTCTCGTTTTCCACTTACCCTGCTTTATGCGTGGTTGAAACGAAAATACTGCTTTTTATTACAATAAAAGGTATTATCAACAGAGATATTCATTCCTTAACCCGTGTGTTGCTGTATATGAAAAGCGTGGATGCGTTTTTCTATCCCGATATCGGAATTTTTTCAAAATACCGGGATAATTCATCGAACATGCCCTTAAAGAACGGCACCAATTTCCCCAACCACTCCATAGCAATGGGGCCTGCTTTGTGTATATAGGGATAGCTTTTCGATTCTGCAATTACCGAGGGGGCCACAAGTTGAATTTTTTCGAAATAAAAGAGTACTACGCTAAACAGGGTTCCATATAGTAAAAGATACATGAGTATACCCCCTATTTTGTTCACCCAGCCTACCAACAGCGTTTCCATTGCAGTTTCCAGCAGGGCCGCCCCCATTCTAACCAACAGAATAACCGCCACCAAAACGCCTAAAAATGCCAAAAAAGGGAGCCAGTGGGAATGCCAGTTGGTTCGGTTTTCTAATTCTCGAGCCGCCCAAGCGGAGAGTTTTACGGCTGCTGCTAAGCCAATAAACAGAGCGGCGAAGGAAAACAACCCAACTACCAGCCCTTTTCTGTATCCCTTAAACAGGGCCCATAACAACACAATTGCCAATAGCCCGTCTATCAACATAGCCCTAACCGTTGGTTAATAATTGTTTTACCAAAGCAGCAATTAGTTTGCCATCTGCCTGACCGGCAAATTGCTTAGAAGCCAGCCCCATCACTTTTCCCAGATCCTGCACACCCGCTGCGCCTGTTTGAGCGATGATTTGTGTAAGCGCTTCTGTTAATGCTTCTTCAGACAATTGAGCAGGAAGAAACTTTTCTATGATGGCTATTTCTTCCATTTCTTTTTGAGCCAGATCGGAGCGATTTTGCTGTTGAAAGATTTCTAGGGAGTCTTTTCTCGATTTCATCATTTTCTGCAGCATCTTTAGCTCGATATCTTCCGTAATTACGCCATTGGCCCCCGGCTCTGTTTTCGCTTTTATAATTTCTGCCTTAATAGCACGCAAACCCCGAAGCATGGCCTCGTTTTTGCTTTTCATGGCTTCTTTCATTTGCTCCATTACCTGTTGTTCCAAACCCATACATTTCGTTTTATTTATTTTCGGCAATTTGTGATTCTCTGAATTTTTTATAAAACTGACGTGCAAACTCCTTCATATCATTGGCCTGTTCTTCTAAGCGGGTTGCGCGTAAATAGGTGTCGGCCATTCCCATCATATTTTGATAAAAAAAGTCGGCCATCTCATCTACCATCATCTCTTTCGTCCACAAGTCGATGCGCAGCGCCGATTTATCAGCTCCATCCCAAAAGGATACCATCAACGACTTGGCCGGGTTGTCTATATCTGCAGAACTATCAGTGGCTTTCCAGCTGATTGCCTGGGGAACCTTATTCTCGTCGAGGTCAATATTTATTAGTATGGTTGATTGCGGCATGATGCATAAAATTGATAACAAAAGTACAAGGTTTGTGATTATTCCTTAGCCTTTTATCTTTTTCTTTTGATGCCGGCAGCTGTTATCAGGCATTTTTCCAGCGCTTCTGCTGTATCGTTCCAGCTGAAGCTGGCAGCCTGAAGAATGCCGTTTTGAATGAGCTGATTTTTCCATGATTCATCCCGGTATACTTTTTTCATTTGTTCGGCCAGCTCCTCCAGATTATTCGGATCAAAATAGCAGGCTGCTGCTCCACCGGTTTCCCGCAAAGCCGGCTGATCACTCGCAATTACCGGCACTCCGCTTTGCATGGCTTCCAACAGGGGAAGTCCAAACCCCTCCAGCAAAGAAGGATACACCATAGCATAGGCAGCCGCTGTAAGATTAGCAAGGGATTCTTCCGGAATATATCCGGTAATCACCAGATCGTTTCGGTATTTATACGTGCTGATTTTTTCTTTGGTTTCACTCGTTTGCCAGGCCCATCTTCCGGCAATTACCAGTTTCATATTGCTATGTTGCCATTTTTTAAACAAGGAAAATGCTTTCAGCAGGGTATGTAAATTTTTTCGGGGATGGATACTACCGGAAACCAAAAAATATTCACATCCGTCTGTAAACTTGTCTTTGGTTTCTCGTTTGGCTTCCCATTCTGCTGGATGAAAGATTTCCCTGGCAGCTCCGGGCAATAGAGCAATGGAGGTTGCTTGCAAAGCAGGAAATATTTGTTGAACATCTTGGCGGGTGGTATCCGAAACAGTTGCCAGCAAAGCGGCTTTTAGCAGGGCTCGTTGGGTAAACAAGCGATAATGCCATCGATGATACCAAGGAATCGCTTTAGGCAAATGAAAGGGTGCCAGGTCGTGCACGATTACCAACTGGGGCACTTTGCTATAAAAAGCGGCAAACCCATATGGCTGCAACCAAACATCGGCTTTCCACTTACTTACTGCTCGGGTGGCTTTATTATGATACCAATAGGCAAGCGATACAGGTTGCCGGGTAGTGGGGCCTATAACGCGATGTGTAATTCGTGGATGCTGCATAGGCTGCTCATTCAGGGGGCGGTCGTATAAAAACAAATACTCATGTTGCGGAAAATTGTGCACCAATCGTTGCAACAATTCATTAGAGTAGTGCCCATAACCCTCAAGAGGGCCACTGTTTAAAAAAATCGCGGTTACTGCAATTCTCATCCCTGCAAAAGTACAAGCAGACGATGAGCATTTCAACACCTTATTCGGCTGCCCACATATTTCGCCTTGTTTTCCACCTTTCGCATAAGTGTTGTTTTTTTGTTATCAGTTGTTGTACTTTTAATTATGCAACAAAAAGCAGAACAGTTAGATTTATTTGGCTTTCCGGTGCAAGCACCCACTCCTCCGGCAAAAAAAACACGGCCGGCTCCCGCTCAGCAACCGCCAGAAGTGGCACCCGAAGCTGCCCCTAAACTAGCCATCGCAAAACCGCCAGCTGTTCATGAAATAGAAGAGCCGGTTGCCACTAAAAAAAGAGCTCGAAGCGCCCAGCCCATTTCGGGAAGTAAGCGAGGGAGGAAGTCGTTTCGGGAGATGGACTCTGAAGTAGATTTAATTGAAGTGCCTTCCGAAGAGAAGCTGAACGAAAAATTGTATTACTCCATTAGTGAAGTTGCCGGATGGTTTAAAGTAAACACTTCGCTGCTTCGTTTTTGGGAAAATGAGTTTGATATTCTGCAACCCCGCAAAACCCGAAAGGGTGATCGGCTATTTCGGGTAGAGGATATAAAAAACTTGCAGTTGATTTATTTTTTATTGCGACAGCGAAAATTTTCCATCGATGGGGCCAAGAATTATCTGCAGGCAAATAAGAAAGATATTGACAAACAATTTCAATTGGTTCAATCACTTGGTAGATTTAAATCGTTTTTGTTAGAACTACAAAGCCAGTTGTAAGTTTACACTGGAATTCACTCATCTCTACACCAATTTTATGAATCTGAAGCGCTTGTTATTTAGTATGCTTGTTATCGCTTTAATCGCAAGTATGTTTTCCTGCTCTTCAAAAAGTATTCCCCAACAACCCAAGTACACTGTTATGGCCGACACCGAAACCGTGGTTATGAAAGGCGTGCTTACCAGAAATATATTAGAAAAAGAAAAGGCCTTTACCTGGATGACGGAAAACAGAAAATATGGTTCGGCAGATGCAGGAGCAGTAAAAATATTTCGCCAGCAAAAAGACTTTTTTACGGTACTTATTTTTGGAGGTACTTGGTGCCATGATACCCAAAACATTCTTCCGGTGTTTTATCGGCTAATAGATAAAAGTGGTTTTCCGGATAACCGTATAACGCTGGTAGGGGTTGACAGGCAAAAAACCGCTCCGCACAACTGGCATACTACCTGGAATATCACGATGGTTCCCACATTTATTATTTTACAAAATGGTAAGGAAATGGGTAGGGTAGTGGAATATGGGAAAACCGGAAATGTAGAAAAAGAACTCGCGGATATTGTTTCCAAGCTTCAGTAAGCACAAATTTATTGTGGGCTTTGCATCTGAACAGTAAGTCGGTTATTTGCAGCAGATAGGGTAATTTGATGCTGCGCCAACTCATCCAGAATCAGCCAATTTATTTTTTCCTTTCCCGCATTAAATGCTTCAATACTTTCATTGGGTGGAGTAAAATATTCAACTTGTACTATATGAGCATTTATGCCGGTATCTGCCAGAAACACGGTACAGGATTCAGCACCAGTGGCCATTATTTTTTCGGGTAAGGCCTGCGTAAAATCGCGCAATTGATTTACGGATGTAGACAAATCTATTTCAATCCGAACTTCGCCTTTACGTTGTGTGCGCATAGAGATATTATCTATAATAGTATCAACCATCTGTTTGTTGGGAACTGTTATCAGCGATTTTTCGAGTGTTCGAATGCGGGTGCTGCGTAACCCTATTTTTTCTACCGTTCCTGTAAACAAGCCTACTTTAACCAGCTCACCGGTTACAAAAGGCTTATCGAAAAAAATGATAAACGAGGCGATTAAATTTTCCATGCTTTCCCTCGCAGCAAGGGCTATTGCCGCACCTACAAGGCTTAGTCCGGTTAACAGCGTGCCAATTTCTTTATTAAAAGAAAATCGCAATACCAACAGGATTCCGATAAGCACAAGCATTACTTTAAAAAAATCTTTAAAGAAGATGACCAGCTGATTATTTGTTAAATCAGACGTTTGATTGGCTTTTTCTTCAAAAATCAGCGCAATAAAATCGATACCGCGGCGACATAACCAGATAAAAGCAACGATCAGCAGGCCAATAAATAACGACTCCATTATCTCCTTGGAAGTAGTGTGGTAAATCTTCATTTGCAGTACCTGTGGGAAGTTAAGGTTATCAAGGGCAACAAACGAAACCAGTAAAATGATAAATACTTGAAGGGGCTGCAAAACCAAATTGAGAAAGGACTGTCTTGCGTCATTACCGGCTTTCTTTGATAAGCTGCGATACAGCCAGTTGGCCAAAAAAAGGGAGACAATTCTTTTCATTAAAAATGCAATAGCAATTACTGCTAATACACTTAGGTAATCATTGATAGAGTTGCTTAAGATAGTCTGTTGCAAAAAAGGGTTCATACATCAGGGTTGAGAAGAATCAGAACTGGTAACCAGCTCCAGCGTAGATCCGTTATAAACGGCATAGGAGAAATGCTGAATCCAATCTCCCACATTAACGTAACGACTTTTTTCATTCAATGTAAAGTCTATAGGAAAATGCCGATGGCCGAATAAGAAATAGTCAATCGGCTGTTTCTCTAGTTTTCGGTAACAATACTGTATAAGCCATTCCTGATCGGCTCCCAAAAATTGCTGATCGGCAGTGCCAGTTGCTTCCCGGCTGGCGCGGCTGAAATAGTTGGCCAGAGCAATTGCCCAGTCTGGGTGCACTTTGGCAAATAACCATTGACAAAACGGATTGCGAAAAATTTTCTTTAGTCTTTTATACCCATAATCGCCCGGCCCGAGACCATCACCATGACCAATTAAAAAAGTATGCTGATTCCATTGAAATACTTTTGGTTGGTGATACACTTTTACGCCTAACTCTTCTTCAAAATATCCGTGCATCCATAGATCGTGATTGCCGGTAAATACATGAATGGGAATTCCTTTGTCGCTGAGTGCTGCAAGACTTCCCAGCAAGCGGGTAAACCCTTTAGGAACAACTTTTTTATATTCGAACCAGAAGTCGAAAATATCACCCAATATAAAGAGGCTGTCTACCTCCGACTCAATTTCTTTAAGAAAGGCTACTATTTTTTTTTCGCGCACTAAACTTTTATCTGCGTTGGGGGCGCCCAGATGGAAATCAGAGATAAAGTATACTTTTTTTCCTGGAGCAGGCACCATGGAGTTATCGATTTTTTTGTTGTAGATATTGCAGCACATCTCCCCCGGGCACTATTGGTTTTCCGGTAACATCACCTGCAAACCAATACATCCAAGCTGAAAATGTTTGCCCGTTATGGGATACCGCTGCCAGTTTTCTTTCATACAAAGCGGGGCCATCCTCATCTGCCTGAACCCCTTCATAATCGTCTAGCTGCGCGATGGCCCATTCCCATTCATCAGGCTCATGAATTTGGTAAAGCTCTCCCTGGATAAACTGATCTGTTGTGGCTGGTTTGGCAGCAGGATATTCGCCCATATCATATAAGATTCCATTGGTGGTAGCTGCCCCCTTCAATACAAAATAGCGGCTTATATAGGCGTAAGCAGGATGATGAAATCCGCTTCGCAGCGATCCGTAAACAAATAAAAGTGTGGAAGAAGGCTGGCTCATATAAGTAGATTACTGGTCAATTAAAAAGCAAAACACCTCTTTTGGTCCATGAACCCCCACCACCAATGTTTTTTCAATATCCGCTGTACGACTGGGGCCTGTTGCTAGGGTTAGCAAAGAGGGATAGGTTGGATTTTGCAGCAGCACTTTTTCCAGACCATCACCAATATCTTCCACCACCTGATGGGTATAGGCAATACAAATATGAATAGGGGCATATACACTCACGGTTCTTCCGCTTTCGCCAGCGCTGCTTAATAATATAGATCCTGTTCTGGCAACCAAGTATTCACATCCTGTGATGGCCGCATCACAATCGGCTAATGTAGGGTGGTAATTAGACGGAAATCCGCTTGCCTGCAACATTTCCTGTAGGGCAGTTTCTCTGCAAAATATTTTTTCCCATTTTCGTTTTTCTGCGAGTGCATTCAGCTGAGTTACCAATTCTGCTTCACTGCTGCAATAAGAAAATTGTCCTTGCAAATTGGTAAATCTTTCCGCAAACTCAAGGGCTGGCTCTTGCTGCAGGGCCGGATAGGGAGGCAGGGGCAGAGTAGCAGGAAAGGGAACAGGCACCGGTTGCTGCAGTGCCTGTTTTATTTTTTTCAATATGGTATCTCTGGCGTTGCTGCCCATAACTTATACTATAGTAGCGTTTTCGTCGGAGTTGGGCTGGCCCGGACCAATCGTATGCTCGCCCACCACCTCATCGTTCTTCATTTCGGGTTCTATAGTTATCGGCTTTTTTTCTTCAAAGGGTCTTTTGCCGATCAAAAATTCTACATCACTTTTATGCAGCACTTCCTTGCTCAGCAATTCTTTTGCCAACACTTCCACTTCGTGCTTCTTTTCTTGCAGCAACTGAATGGTTCTTTGGTAAGCGGCATCAATAATTGACCGAACTTCCTCGTCAATCATTTTTCCGGTTTCTTCGCTATAGGGCTTGGTGAAAGTGTTTTCCTGAGTAGGGTCGTAGAAACTTACGTTACCCACATGTTTGTTCATACCATATGCAGTTACCATACTATAGGCAATGCGGGTAATTTGTTGCAAATCGTTGGCTGCGCCGGTAGAAATTTTTCCAAAGAATACCTGCTCGGCAGCTCTTCCGCCCAAGGTCATACAAATCTGGTCGTTCAGCTGATCGGTATTATACAGATACTGTTCTGTGGGGGTATACTGTGCGTATCCCAATGCGGCCGTACCACGGGGAACGATGGTAACTTTCAACAGCGGATATGCATGTTCTAAAAACCATCCACATACTGCGTGCCCTGCTTCGTGGTAGGCAATGATTTCTTTTTCGTGCGGTGCGATGATTTTGTTTTTCTTTTCCAGTCCGCCAATTACTCGGTCAATCGCATCCTGAAAGTCAATCATCTCTACAGAGGTCTTTCCTTTTCTGGCGGCTATCAGTGCTGCTTCATTGCATACGTTGGCGATATCGGCGCCGGCAAATCCGGGTGTTAATTCGGCCAAACGGTGCAGATCGAGTTTTTCAGAAATTTTAATTGGTAGCAGATGCACTTTGAAAATGGTTTCTCTTCCTTTAACATCGGGCTTATCAATAGAAATCTGACGATCGAAACGACCTGGGCGCAGTAGGGCTGAGTCTAATACATCCGGGCGGTTGGTAGCTGCCAAAATGATGATGCCGGTATCGCCGCCAAATCCGTCCATTTCAACCAATAATTGGTTGAGGGTATTTTCTCTTTCATCATTGCTCATGATGGCGTTTCTTCCGCGTGCTCTTCCGATTGCATCAATTTCATCTATAAATATGATACAAGGGGCTTTTTCACGAGCTTGCTTAAACAGGTCGCGTACTCGGCTGGCACCCACACCCACAAACATTTCCACAAAGTCGCTACCACTTAAACTGAAGAAAGGTACCTGTGCTTCTCCTGCCATGGCTTTTGCCAATAAGGTTTTACCGGTGCCGGGCGGGCCCACCAATAATGCACCCTTAGGTATCTTTCCGCCTAGGGCGGTATATTTTTTAGGATTCTTTAGAAAATCTACAATTTCCATCACTTCTACCTTAGCCTCATCCAATCCAGCCACATCGGCAAAAGTGATATTTACTTTAGCGCCTTTATCAAACAGGGTAGCTTTTGATTTTCCAATGCTGAAAATACCTCCAGGACCACCGGCTCCGCCCTGGCCTCCCATTTTGCGCATCATTAACACCCAAACACCCACAATTAACAATAAAGAGAAAATGGTATTGAATAAAGGACCGGTCCAATCCTGATCTTCTACTATCTGTTGTTTAACCTCTGGAAGGCCTTTTTCGGTAGTGATTTTTGTAATGCTTTCGGTAAACGACTTCCAGTCAATCACCTTAAACTCGAACAAGGGTTCTTTTGCCTTAGTACTGGTTACAGATTTTTTCAGCCTGGTAACATAATATTCTTTTTTCAGGCTATCCGGATATAAATAAACCCGAACCCGATCTTTGTTTTTTACCAGATCAATTTTCGCAACGTCTCCTTTTACCAGCATGTTGTTCTCGAATTCCTGCTGACTAACCTCAATTAAGTCGGGAGAAAACTTACCAAAACTCGCAATTACCAGTGCAATAAATGCAATGATATATATCATGTATATATTAAACTTCGGCCCCTTCTTTTGACTGTCGGGCGATCCGGGTTTGGGTGTTTTATTCTCTTGTGGCATATAGGTACTGTAACTTTTCTGTTTAAAAGGAGGTATAAGAGTCGATGATTATTCAGTATGGTCTAATGCGGAGGCGTCGCTCCACATTTCTTCCAGTTTATAAAATTTACGTGCATCGGGATGCATTACATGCACCACCACATTCACATAATCAATCAGCACCCACTGTAAAGCTTGGCGGCCCTCATGTTTGTAGGGCATTTCATCGCAATCCTGCTTCACCTGAAATTCCACTTCATCGCAAATGGCTTTTACTTGGGTGGTACTGGAGGCTTCACAAACAATAAAAAAATCAGCAGAGGCTTCAGGAATTTTTCTCAAATCGAGGCTTACCACTTTATCACCCTTTTTATTCTGAATGGCTCGTATAATCGACTTGATGATTTTTGAATTGCGGTTGAGCCGGGTGATTGTATTTTTTTTTCGGCTATTTAATACAGAAAGCGTTTCCAATAAATTTCTATGTTTTGTTAATGAATATCGGTTGATTTTGGGCTCCTAGAATATTTCTTCCCAACTTGCAGGAAAACTGAAAGCCCAATAGCTACCTTTACAAAAATACTACTTCTTTGCTACCTGCCCACGTTAAAAGTCCTATTGGCACGCCGTTCATCATTTTACCGGAAGTAGATAGTACCAATAGGTATGCCAAAAACCAAATTGCCAGCAAATTGGCCTACCATGGTGCGGTGTATTTCGCTCACAATCAATTAGAAGGAAAGGGGCGTATGGGTAAACGGTGGACCAGTGAGGCGGGTAAAAACATACTGATGTCGGTATTGATAAACACTTTTCTGCAAAAAAACAGGTCTTTACCCGGACTCAACCAATGGGTTTCGGTTGCTTGTTACGATTTTTTAAGCCAATATGCCGGAGAAGAAACCCGTATCAAATGGCCGAACGACCTTTACTGGCGTGACAGAAAGGCAGGTGGAATTTTGATTGAAAATACCTGGAGGGGGGAATTGTGGAACTGGGCAATTATTGGAATAGGACTGAATATCAATCAATCGCATTTTGAGGAGGGGGTAGGACAACCTGTTTCTTTGCAACAAATTACCGGAAAAGTTCACCCGCCCGTTGAACTGGCAAAAGAGTTATGTACCTGTTTAGAATTTCGTTATCAGCAATGGATAAACCAACACGAGGAGGAAATGCTGGAGGCTTATAACCAGCGCTTATATAAAAAAAACCAGTGGGTTAATTTTGCTGTAAACGGAAAAGAACTAGCCGGCATACCAATTGCGGTTACTATTGCCGGCGAATTGGTGATCAAAGACGAAAAAGGATCAACACAATGTCTCACGCAGGCACAATGGCTGTAGTAAAAAATCATTATGGATACAATTCGGCTTACTCAGTTTTCTTCTGCAGCAGGTTGCGGGTGTAAAATGGCACCGGCGGCTTTAGAAAGTATTTTACAAAACAGTCGTACTGCTAATCAATGTAAGGAATTGCTGGTTGGTAACGAAAGCAGTGATGATGCGGCCGTTTACGATTGGGGGGATGGTACCGGATTAGTAAGCACCACCGATTTTTTTACCCCGATTGTGGATGATGCCTTTTTATTTGGCAAAATTGCTGCTGCCAACGCCATCAGTGATGTGTATGCTATGGGCGGAAAACCCTTGCTGGCATTGGCTATTCTAGCCTGGCCCCTAGAAAAACTAGGCCCAGAACTGGCCAAAGCAGTGATGGCCGGCGCCAGAGAAACCTGCAGTGAAGCGGGTATACCCTTGGCGGGCGGACATAGCATAGACAGCACAGAACCCGTATTCGGACTCGCAGTTTCGGGGCGGGTTACGCTTGCCGATATGAAGAAAAATAATACCGCACAGGCCGGCGACTACCTGCTATTAACCAAGCCACTGGGGGTGGGCATTTTATCTACTGCAGAAAAAAGAGGGGTAATTAAGCCCGAGCATATAGAAGATTTTCACCGCCAACTCGGAATGCTCAATTCGGTTGGATATGAACTGGGTAAAATACCGGGTGTGCATGCGTTAACCGATGTTACCGGATTTGGACTGATGGGACATTTAATTGAAATGGCCGAAGGAAGTGGATTGGGCGCTGAATTGTATTACTCAAAAGTGCCTATTCTCTCCTCTGTTCCGGCTTACCTAAGTGAGCGTATCGTGCCGGATGCTACTTACCGAAACTGGAATGCTTATCAGAAAAAAGTGGCATTTGGCCCGGGAGTGAATGTGATGGAAGCCTTTACTGTTTTACCCGATCCGCAAACCAATGGGGGATTGTTGATAGCAGTAAGTGCCGATGCGCTGGAGCAAGTGTTATCCCTGCTGCAATCAGTAGGCATCCATTGTTGTAATGAGCCTATAGGCAGAATAACAGCAGCAGGTGAAAAATGTATCCAAGTATTGGCGTGATTTACAGGGGCAGTTGGTTGATGCCAGTTGCCAACTCAATATCCTTTTCAGATACAGTATTGCCTGCATCGTGCGTGGTTAGCCAAACTTCTACTTGGGTATAGTTTTGTGCCCAGCGAGGATGGTGATTCATTGCTTCTGCCAACGCTGCCATTTTTGTAATAAATTGAAAGGCTTGCGCAAAGCTGCTAAAAACTATCTTACGATATAATTCATTTTGCTGAAGCGCCCAGCCATCGGGTAGATCATTTGATTGCATGTGCTTGTAGGTTAAATTAAGGAAGATTATAAAATCATGTTACCCTTGTTTTTTACCTGTTCAATTGGCAACTCAACAATTAACTGAACTTCGGGTATCGACTTTACCACTTGCCGAATCCAGCTAACTGCCTCATCGGAGGCCAGGTCGCCTTTCATCAGCCACAAAAAATCCATGTGCCGGAATTCAGGAAGTAAATATTCTCCGTCGTAATGATTGTGATAAAGATAATGCATTAAAGAGCTATTAGGTTCGGCTGACTGGTAAACAGAAAAATAATAGGTGCGCTCTTTTCTTCTCATGGGGATTTCGTGCTCGGCATTTAGTCTAAACCGATATCCCAACTGTTGATTTAATAAAAGACAAAACTGGAAACACTTAAGCGGAGCCGTAATTCCCAGCAATCGGGTGCTGGCAAAAAAGTCTTCATTCATCCCCTCTGTGTCCAGCTTCAGCTTCATATACTTATCTTAAAATTGAACTTCCACTTTCCTCTCTTCCGCACCTCTTTTATAGCGAAGGGTAGTTTTATCTCCTTTTTTAAACTTGCTCAAAGATTGCATATAGGCAGTTACATCAACAAACGAATACTCGCCCAGTTGCAGCAACACATCGCCTGCCTGTAATCCGATTTTTTCTGCCAGTTTGCCCGCGCTAACCCCATCTATGCGCATGCCGGTTCCGGTATAGCCATAATCTGGAATAACGCCGAGGCTTACAGAAAAGCCACTACTTCTGCCCATTTGAGGTTCGCGGGTTTTATTGAAGGGGAGCTTTCCTTTTGTGTCGGTAGCCTCAATCAGCCGATAAACCCAACGCACAATTTCTTCCTGCCCGGTATAATTTATTTTTTCCCAGTCGTCGGTAGCTTTGTGATAATCTGAATGGCTGCCAGTGAACAGGAATAATACCGGAATATCTTTTCGATAAAAGCTGGCATGATCACTGGGTCCGCTACCCGTGCTATCGTAATGAGTTACCAGGGGTGCAGAAGTAGTTGGCACCACTTCTGCCCAAACCGGAGAAGTTCCATAACCGCCAACTGTAAGTTTACGGGCAGTGTCGTATCTGCCTACCATGTCCATATTAATCATATAATTCGGCGAGATGGTTTTGGTAGGATATTCCAGCCAATATTTGCTGCCCAATAAACCTAGCTCTTCGCCTGAGAAATTAAGAATCAGGTAATTGTTTCCTCTAGGGGCCGATTTTTTTAGCATGCGGGCAAGTTCAATCAGTGCTGCGGTACCGCTGGCGTTATCGTCGGCTCCATTATGAATCAATTTACCGGTATCCAGTGCGGTTTTATCTTCTCCATAGCCTAAATGGTCGTAATGTGCGCCTATAATTACGGTATTGGCTGCTTGGTTATTGATAAAGCCGGCAATATTTTTCCCTTTTCTTGCCCGATTAACAAAAGCAACCGACAGATCTAGGGTTACGGTAGCAGAGGGGTCGTTGAAATAAGCAGCCAGGGCGTTTTTAGTTAAATATATTATGGGCAGTTGCGCGGTGGCGGAAGAGTCGAATTTATTGTATTGAATATTGTCGGTAATGGATGAGCTGTTGTAAATGAATAAGGCTGTAGCCCCCTTTTGTGCAATCTTTTTGGCATGCTCCCGAATTGCCGAGTGCAGATCGAAATGGGGATTGGTTTTATTTTCGTCCAATACTTCCTTTATATCCCAAAACCAAGGCTCCCCGGATTCCTGTAAAGCCATCGCGGGCGATGCCTTTACATTGGCGGGTTTACTATACGAAAGTGGAAAATACTCTTTTAGCAACACCAGCTGGTGATCTTCTACCACCAAATGCGTGGAAGTATCTAATTGCTTTCCCTCATTTACTACAAATTCCTGCACATATCCATCGGTTCCGGCAGGCTCTAACGCCATTTTCCGATATTGATTAACAATATACTCTAGGGCTTTTTCTTCGCCCGGGGTTCCGGTTCTTCGCCCTTCGAGGCGATCGTCTGCCAAAAACTGAACATGAGCAGTTAATTGGGCAACTCTTTCATTTCGGGCATTCATTTCGGCCTGCAGTTTCTTTTTCTTGCTTTGTGCCATTAGTAACAGAGGCATTAAGAGCAAGCAGAGAAGATATTTTTTCATTTTTCAAAGGTACAATATGTACAATTATTACCCGAACAACCCAAAAGGTTAAAATGTTGCCCTATCGGATTGGGCGTATCGATTCTGTTCCCAATATCGTAACTGAACGCCCTTTTTTGCTGCTACTTTTGCAGGAATAATTTTTAATTGCCGAATCGTCCTTTACATATTGCCTTAGTTGGAAACCCGAATAGCGGTAAAACCTCCTTATTCAATGCGCTAACTGGGTTAAGTCAGCAGGTTGGAAATTTTCCGGGGGTTACGGTAGACAAAATGTTGGGTAAGGTATCGCTTAACAAAGAACACAAAGCTTTTTTAATCGACTTGCCAGGTACTTACAGTTTATATCCCCGCCGGGAAGATGAGTGGGTGGCTTATAAAGTATTGATGGGTGCCGATCAGGAAGTGAAGGCCGACCTGGTATTGCTGGTGGCAGACGCCAGTAATTTGAAAAGGAACCTGTTATTTTGTTCTCAGATTATAGACCTCCACATTCCCGTTGTGATGGCGCTTACCATGAACGACCTGGCAGTAAAGCGAGACATTTATGTAGATGCGGCAGGATTATCGAAAGAATTGAAAATTCCGGTAGTGGTGGTAAACCCCCGAAAAAACAAAGGCCTCACCGAACTAAAAAAAGTGCTGCTCGAAACAGCGGCGGCTGGGATTTCTCCGGCAATTGATGATCAACATTTTTATGATGCCCGCACAGAAGTAGGTGCTCCGGTGGAGGAAGTAAAAAAATTAATTCCCGCCATCAGTAATTATGCAGCACTGCATTACCTGATTCACCACGAATCCTTTCCACTTAGCAACCACGAACAGCATGCAATAGAAAGCATAGAAAAAAAGTTTGCCTTTAAC